>Ga0325404_1003068_pt1 | contig 17845 bp, 18 predicted proteins | sample PopdelMetagenome_18_FD_205664 | JGI IMG/M metagenome (GOLD analysis project Ga0325404, IMG submission 205664) | Populus deltoides microbial communities from Bellville, Georgia, United States - Xylem-Control-R1 | ecosystem: Host-associated > Plants > Phyllosphere > Stem > Wood/Secondary xylem... | reverse complement strand
AGTTTGATATCAAAACTGGAGTTGTGGTATATGAACTTGTGAAGCAACTGAGTTTAATAATTGTGGCGGATCTACGTTATTAATCTTAGGGAGAACATTCAATCAAATCAAACATAGACTGCGGACAGTTATGTTTTCTTGATTAATCAACTTATCTAGTTCTTAAGGCTGCCATTGAATTAAATTACTAGTGCGGACACTGTGGTTGTTTGATGGTTAGGGCTAGTTATACGGCGGATCCGTTAACTAACCAATGTTAAGAAGAGATAAATATTCAGAATATAAATTGATTTTTCGTTTCCATGATAAGTTCTGATTTCTGTAGGTGGATGTGTGCTTGTGACCAAGGTTTGTTCTCTTGATAATTTTCTGAAGTTCATTTGATAGTTTTCTGTTTTCATTTGCTTTAGCCTAGATAACGTCCAAACCCCCCCCCCAAATTGCATATCATCTAGCATAAAAATCTGACTTGAACTTCCTCATGGGATCGACCCCTTGCTTGCTCTATACTATCTTGTGTGTTGTGTTTGAAGCTAGGGTAATTAATTTGTGCGACCGCGACATCGCAATAAATTTTGGCGCCGTTGTCGGGGAAGTAATTTTAGTTGATTCTTGTACTATTATTTTTATTTGCTGTGATTGTTATTTCTTTTTCTGAAAAAAAAACAGAATTTTTGCTTGCTGCGGTACTGTTCAAAACAGATTTTTTAGTGGAATTAGGTATCGGCCTTTTGTTTCTTGAAGGGAAACAACGTTCTAAACAAGACTAGTGCCCACTAGCCCCACCCTATTGAGGCCAAATTCCACTGTTTTCTAGGGTTTTTAGGCAGTTTTTGTTTTCTACCGTAGGATTTTCGTACAATTTGCATTGTTTTCGATCTCGTGTGGTTGGTTTCTATTGAGTTTTCTTGATGATTTATGCCAGTAACCCGTTTGACTAATTAAAGTCAAGTGTAGTTGGATCTCGAAATAGAAAAACTTTATGCAGGTTACGAAAGGAAGCTCGCCTTAACACCATGGCTGTTGCACAACAACAAACACTCAAGGAGCTTGCTGCTCCTAACATGAAAAATCAGCCATTGTGCATAAACATCGATAATAATGTAAACTTTGAGCTCAAATATGGTTTTATACATTTGCTACCAACTTTTAATGGTCTTGCAGGAGAAGATCCTTATACTCATCTCAAGGAATTCCATATGGTTTGCATTGGCATGAAACCGAATGGAGTTGACAAAGAACAAGTTAAGTTGAAAGCTTTCCCTTTCTCTTTAAAAGGGGCAGCAAAGGCATGGTTTTTCTCTATTCTCATAGGTTCCATTGGAACTTGGAATGCCATGAAGAAGATTTTCCTTGAAAAGTATTTCCCAGCATCTCGAGTTGCCAACATAAGGAAAGAAATATGTGGGATTCAACAATCTCATTGAGAGACTTTCCGAGTATTGGGAAAGATTTGAGCAACTATGCATTCAATGCCCTCATCATCAAATACCCGATCAGCTGCTCATTCAATATTTCTATGAAGGATTGATGCCTACTGACCGTAGTATCATTGATGCTGCAAGTGGAGGGGCATTAGTAGATAAGACACCCGAGGCTGCACGCCAATTGATCTCAAACATGGCAGCCAACTCGAAACATTTTGGCACTCGTGGAGACTTCGCAAACAAACGAGTAAATGAGGTAAGTATTGCTAACCTTGAGAATAAAGTTAATGATCTTACTTCTCTTGTGCGTTCTTTGGTTTGTGAAAATGTACAGCAGGTGAAAGTTTGTAGCATATGTTCCTTACAAAGACATACCTCAGATATGTGCCCAACAATGCAAGAAGGTTACATTGAACAGGTTCATATAGTTGATGGAGGATTCAACAGACAGTCCCAGCGTAAATATGATCCCTTTTCTAACACGTACAATCCCGTATGGAGAGATCATCCAAACTTATGTTATGGGAACCCACCTCAATAAGGCAATCAAGACCGATAGTTCCATCTTCATGGATTTCAATCCCAACAGAATTATCAAGCGAGACAGCCCCCTTCATTCACAAACTCTATTGTTATGGGGTCATCATCCAATGATGATCTTCGTGAGATGATGAAAACTTTGGCTTCTAACACTGTGACCTTGCAACAAAATGTCATGTCTTTTCAACAGGAAACAAGGTCAAATATTCACAACTTGGAGAAGCTAATGGGGCAAGTAGCTTTAAGTGTGGGGAAATTGGAAGCACAAATGAATGGAAAATTGCCCTCCCAAGCATTGAATCTAATAGAGAATGTTAGTGTGTTCATGCTACGAAGTGGGAAAGAACTTGAAGAGAAAAGGTCAAAACAAATTGAGATGGAGGAGGAAGAAGAGATAGAAACCGAATTGAGTACAAAGAAGGAACATCCTCCTCCTCTACAAACTGAAACATCGACCAACACTCCAAAGGTAACTCCTCACTTAATGAATTCCAGTTTTAAAACAATTCCACCCTTTCCTGTGAATTCTTGTAGGTCAAAGAAAGAGGACAAAGAAAAAGAGATTTTAGAGGTTTTAAAGAAAGTATAACTCAACATTCCTTTGCTTGATGTTATCAAGCAAATTCCTAAGTATGCCAAATTCTTGAAGGAGTTGTGTACCACCAAGAGAGCTTTTAAATTGAAAGGTCATTAAATGGTAAGTATGGGTGAAGTAGTATCTGCTGTTGTTCAAAAGAATATACCTTTGAAGCAAAAAGACCCAGGTGCGTTTACTATCCCATGTGTTATTGGTAATGCTAGTTTCAAAAGGGCCTTGTGTGATTTAGGTGCATCTATTAGTGTTATGCATAAACATGTTTATGATTCTCTTAGTCTTGAGCCTTTGAATAAAACTAGCATTGTAATACAACTTGCGGATCGTAGTTTTGTTTACCCACTTGGTGTGATGGAAGATGTCCTAGTCAAGATTGATAGTTTGGTCATTCCATGCGATTTTTATATTCTTGATATGGAACATGATTCTTGTGATTCATCAAACAACACTCCTATATTATTTGGGAGACCATTCTTGAAAACTGCCAATACAAAGATTGATTGTGGTAAGGATACTTTGTCTATGAAAGTAGGAGATAAAAAGATTGAATTTAATTTTCATAATGCAATGAAATATCCTTATAGCAATGTTTATTCTATCACATGCTATGACCAAGTTGATAAGTGTGTGCAGCAAGTTTTTGATTTTGATTGTGAGGATGGATTAAGCTTAGCTTTGAGCTATGACTATGATTTTACCAAGATATAAAAGATGGAGAGGCATGTATGTGTTCCCCGAAATGTGCATGACTCAGCATTGGATTTGCAAGCTTTGCAAATTATCCTCCATGATGCAGGAGTCATAGCCATAGCAGAGAAGATTGGTCTTCCAACAAGAAAGCTCCAAAAAGATACTTCGCTTCACCTAGTTATGGGTCAAACCAAAACTAGAAAACTTCTGCTTACCTGATTGGAGACCAAACACAATGTCACCATACTCTGACACAACATCAAGCAATTCTTCATTGGAAAGACGCGGGGGTGCAACATCCTTTTCAACTCTGCCAACAAAGAAATCATTTCTGTTCTATCTGTACCTGTGATTCGGAGGCAAGAAACAACGATGACAGTAAAAAAAAGAAGCTTTACCCCCGTTTGTTAGCATGAATGCTTTGTTGTTCTCCATACAGTATGGACATACTAGCTTTTCATGCGTGCTCCAACCAGAAACCATTCCATAAGCTGGGAAATAATTAATAGTCCACATCAAAACCGCTCTCATAACAAAATTCTGTTTCCTTGAGATGTCAAAAGTCAAAGCTCCAGAGGACCACAACTGCGTTAACTCATTAATCAACGTATGAAAACAAACATCTATATTCTGCCCCGGATTGCTCGGACCTGGTATGACCAAGATAAAACATGAACTCCAGCCTCATACACATCCCCGGTGGCAAGTTATAAACCGTTAGTATGACCGGCCAACAAGAATAAAGAGCAGCAAATGACCCGAATGGGCTGAATCTATCTGTACACAACCCAAGATGCACGTTCCTTGATTCAGCTAAAAAGTGAGGATGTACACTGTTAAAGTGTTTCTAGGCTTCACCGTTAGAAGGATGCACCATCACTCCATCAACCGCATGATGTGATTGGTGCCATGTCATGTGCTCAGCAGTCCTTGGTGACATGAATAACCTCTGCAGTCTAGGTGTGATTGAGAAGTATCTAAGCTTTTTATATGACACGAGAGTCTTCCCTCTACCAGTTCTAGGTTTATAACGGGAATGCCCACATGTCATGCACTCAGTCAGCTCAGCATTTTCAAGGTAGTATAACATGCAGAAGTTAGGGCATATGTCAATTTTCTGGTATCCTAAACTGAGGGGTTTCATCATGGACTTGGCGGCATAGAAGTTCTCTTTCAGCCTGTTCCCTTCAAGTAAAATGCTTCTCGTCTATTCGATAATCTTGTTATAACCGGCCTCACTCAACCCGTGATCTGACTTGATGGTGAACACCTGTGCTACGACCGATAATTTACTGTGGTTCGTGCAGCCATCCCATAATGGTTCGTTAGAATCTTTCAATAGATCAAAAAACCTTGTTGCATCTGCATTAGGTTCTTCTTCTACGATTGAACATTCCCTGACATTACCTTCACTCATTCTCATTGCATCAATAACCATATTCCTGTAAGGATTACTGTTCTCATTTCCAACTTTATGTATGTTGTTAGCACTAGAAGTTGACCCAACCACCCGTTCTTCCATGCTCTCATTAGGAACAAATAGTTCTCTGTATGCATACCACCATAGGTAATCCTCCATGAACCCTTTGGTTAGAAGATGCATCGTTAAGACATCTTGATGCAGAAACTTTAAATTTTTACACTTTCTGCATGGACACCTAATACCGCCATCAGTAAAATTTCTCGAGATAGATGTTGCGAAATTAATAAAACCTTGAACACCGTTACAATAATCCATCCTTCGCAATCCTTGGGGTGAGTCCCGATACATCCATCAACGATCATCCATGACTTTTATTGAACCTCTATAAAACATAACAAAAATATTGGTTTTTCCCGACATTATCCAACAAACTAAAAAAACACTTATGTTAAATATTTATTATCAATTATCAACTATCAACGTTCATACATACAAATATATATATATATATATATATATATATATATATATATATATATATATATATAAATTTACGGAAATCACAACTTCACAATAGAATTGATAACAATTAAAATAGACCCGTTAAACAAGCTATTATTTATTTCATCACAACACATTTAATTCGGTGTAATTAAAAAAAATTTCAACAATTTACAAACAAATATAATTTGACAAAATCTAAAACAAACTATAACAACTACAAAATTATACATTCATAATACAAGTTTCTTTTACAAATAACAATCAAACAAGTAGATACATTAACAAAATATATATACTAAAAAAAAAAATTCACATTTAAATGTTAAAACTAAAAAGGATAGATTTACTTACAAAAAATGATAAAATCCACAAGAACAGATATTGTGACCACGTACAAAAGTATAAGAAACTTGAATGCTTGTGTTAAGAAGAGTGGAGAGTTGGGATGGGTGGTTGACTGCAGTTTGGGAGGGGAGAGGTGGGATGATAAAGAAGAAGGGGAAGAAGAAGGAGAAATAGAGGAAGAGAGTGTCGGTAGAGTAGGTATATAATGGCTTTTACCAACGGAACGTATCTGTCGGTGATTCCGACGGTGAAAGTGCCACGTTATTGTACGGCTATCTCGATTGAATTCCTCGGTCATTCAATCGGTAAAATCGTTTGAAAAAAATCCACGTCACCACACCGTTGCAACTTTCCAAACAAATTGTATAGGCCGTCAACGATATGATCATTATATACCGACGAACGTATTCCGTCGATATGTACTGACCGTATCGCCGACAGACTTTATCTGTCGGTCTATACCGATAAATTTTGAGATGGAATTATTTCCATCGGTAAGAATTACCGATGAAAAAATTTCGTCGGTAATTTCGTTAGTTTTCGCCGATTTTTTGGTAGTGACCTCTAAGGGTGATCATTTTTGATTCGGTTTGATTTTTATAAAAAAAGTAACTAAACCGAATTTTTTTTACAAAAAACCAAAACCAAACCTAAACTGGTTCAAACCGACCGGTTTTGGTTTGATTTTTTGGACAAAAACCGGTTCAAAGCGGTTTAGCTCTGTTTTTTCGATTTGGCTTAGTTTGGCTCGGTTTTGGCTCGGTTTGGTTTGGTTTTTTTTCGGTTCGGTTCCGTTCGGTTTTTTTGGTTTCAGACTTATAAAACCGAAACCGAACCGGTCAATTTTTTTAAAATTTTAATCTATTTAATTGGTTTTTTTTCACGGTTTGGTTTTTTCAGTTATTTTTTTCAGTTTTCTCGGTTTAATCGGTTTTTGAGTTATTTTACTCACCCGTATCAACCTCCATTTATGTTTTAATAGACATAGACAGGGAGGAAAAAGGGTTTGATATGTTTAAGCAATTTTTTTTTCTTTTTATTTTTTTAAAAAATGGCAAGTGTAGGAAGAAATGAAACGTAGGTAAAAAATCCTTTGTTTTTTTTTTTTTTTTTCACAAAAGAAAACGTGGAAAGCTAAAAGCAGATTGCTGCATGCGGAGAGCAAAGTATGAAAAAGAAACGGCAAAAAAGGCACACATAAGACAAGGTGAAGAAAGGGCACGCTTAAAAAGCTTAGCCAACCGAAGCCAAGAGAAGAGAGAGCGAATTCCAACTAAAAGCCTCCAAAATCAAGCCAAGTTGCAGCCGAGAGAGAATCGGCTTCCATCCTTTTTAGAGTTTTTGATAATGTTAATAATAAATTGTGCTTGTCTTACTGTACATTTTTTCATTATTAAAACAATCAAGATTAATGTTTCAAATAAAAACAACTTGTTGTAAATAAAAAGCTAAATTACAAAGAATTTTTAATTTCTTAAATAATAAAGAAATCTAACTCTTAAATATAAAAGTTAGAAAAACAAAGCCATGAAATTTATGCAAGATTTAGAGTCTATTTTAAATCAATATTAGTTTAACTTATGAAAAAAATAGAGCAAAACTCTATTTATGTGAGTTCATGTATTACTAGAAATAATTTGAAAATTGTTTGTTTAATTATGAGTTGAAGTATAAATTTACAATTTTTTTTTATATATGTTATTACATTAACATGCTTCTAAAATATAATTCATAGATTAATGTGTTAATTTCAATAGCTAGAATAAGATTTTTTATACAATTTTTTGATTTGGTTTGGTCAAGATGTAACTATTCAATTTGAATAAGAGGTACAATAACTGCATTAATATATTTTCTAGAATACTTAAGTTATAAGTTCAATCATGCCACTACTTTTTGTCTCCCATTTTTTATAATTTCTATTACGAGATCCATTGGTTATTATTAAATTGATTGAGTATAAATTGGTCAATACATTTCTTTTTACATAGTGAAATGATTTTGTTACCCTTAAAAACAAATAAATATATAGCTTTTGTCGAGGAGTGTTTTTGTCTTTTGATTTTTTTTTCATACCAAAATGATGTGAATGCCTTTCAAAATAAAAAAATATTAAACTTGCGAAGAGGGGTTTTTTCATCTTTTTTAGAACAGTAAAAAAGATATATTTGAAATTATAATAAAAAAATAACATTGATGTGAAAGGATATTTTCATCTTTTCATTTTGGTTTTTATATATTTTTGAATTTCAATTAGGAGTTGCTTCGTAATTTAGTAAATATTTGAAGTAATGAAAAAAATTGTTGAATATATGTGCGCGTGGACTCCCCTAACGCCTTTTTGAAAGCACATGAGAGGTTGTCCATTGCCAATACCCTGACTTTCACAATGATGTTTTAATCCTTTAATATGTCCAGTAGCTGGTGGCCATTTTTTTTTCCTTCTCTCTCTACCTTGAATTTCATGCTTGACTCTTTAAAATTTCATGGCAACCCTTTTATTGTTTTCTCATCCCGACTTGGTCTCTATTTTTTTTTTTTATTTCTATTTGTTTTATTTTAAATGATCTATTAAATTATATTTTTTTCAATTTCATCCTCCTTTTGTTTTTTTATGTGTTAGATTTGATTTCTATTCTTTTGATTGTTACATATTTTCTTAAGGATGGTTTTAAATTGAATTTATTTTGCAATTTCATCCTTTTATTTGATTTTAGATTAGGCTACCACACACATGATCAAAGCACTTTGATATTAGGTAGAATTGAGCCTAATCTTATACTAAAACTACTAAAAATACAATAAAAGGACTTTTACAGAAAAAGTGTGAAAGATTCTAATATAAACATCATTTTCATCCACTTAAAAGGTTGTTTTAGATCACAAACAACTCCAGAGGAAGATTCATATGGAAATTTATAGGAAAGTGGAAAATGACACTATAAAAATGATAAGAAAGTTTAAATGAAATTACCAACCATGATCTGAAAAAGGAAAGGCAAGGGACAAAGACATAACAATAAGCGGTATATCAATAAAGTTGTCCAATAAAATAGGCTAACAATTAAAGAATTAAAATGAAGAAAATGAGTAATACAATAATAGCTTAAAGACATAGCATGCAAGCAATAATAAAAAAACAACCTTGATTATTTAGAAGGAATAGAAAATGGATATTTCTTTTAAAAGAATCAAGAAAGTCACTCTAACTAAGGAAAAAAATTAACCTATTGCAAACATGTTAATAGTTGAACAAGGAAACAAACCTAAGGATAACATTACCATCTTGTTAACAAAACAAACTATCATTTTAGAGCATAAATTGGCATAAACTGATTTCTTCATGGAATTAAATGCACAACTGAAATAAGAAAATGACCCTGTGGATGATGTCTTACTTGATGAAGATACAGTGGAAGAAGGAACAAACATCCTTCCTAGTTGACTAAAGATGGTAATGATGCATAACTCAAGAAAGGAATGGATGATGATGATTATGATGCCCTCTTAAAACATTCAAAATAGCTTTATAATTTTAAAGGTAAAAAACCATAAGTTTATGAACATAGCATGCATAGAAAAACAATATACAAACTACCTTAAACATATAGTTTAATATACTTATTTGTTGAATAACTTAGAATATAAAGAAATGTAGATTAAGTTGCTATCAAGGATTGTATCGTTTGTCTTTAGTCACTCAATCAATGCAAGTGAATTGATTACAATTAGTTGGAAATGTGAATTTCAATAACACTACCTTGATTAATTACATTACTAATAAAAGTCCATAAACCATGAAAACAAACTCAAAATATCTATACAAAAAACTGAATCTAAGCTCTGGAATAACTAAAGAAAACAAAGCAAATAAATGCTGGAAAGAAGGTAGAAGATGTATTGTTTAGTATTGTAGAGCATCTCTGTTTCAATCCCTTATTATACTGATGTTTGAAACCAAAACTAATGCAAAATTAATTATGGTAATTACTAAAATTAAGTCTCATTGTTTTGCTTTAATTATCTAGTATAACAAGAAAACTTTACTTTTTTTTTCCTTAAAAACAATTTTTTCTTTGGAAAAAAAATTATTCAAGAAGTGAAAGGTTACGGTTCAAAATATTTATTCATGGGCTAGCTAAACAAACTAGGTTGGCAAAACATAATTTTGTGTGGGCTATAAAAATATCTTACACCAAATCCAAGTCTAAGCCCAAAATAAACAAGAAAATAATTCTTTATAAACCAAAAAATTATTTTACAATGAAACTAGGTTTGGCCTCGGAGCTAATGCCCTAGTCGAGTTGAGTGTGGATTAAGCTCAAAGCCTAGTTCACCTATGCCATCTTCTCTTTAAAAGCTTTAGTGCTCTAAGAGCTAATTTTTAACTTTTTAACTTTTTACTATATAAGATACAAGAAAGTATTATATATCAACAAATGATTCTTTGATATCAATTTTTGATTAACTCACAATTTGTTTTAGTTATGTTAATATTTCATGTTAGAAAATTCATGTTGGAGAATATTTTCAATAAAGTTTTAACTTTAAAAATGAATAGATTCTACTTTTAATTTGACAAAAAATATGTGTATTAACATTTTTTTTAAAAATTTTGACAGCTAGAAGCTGTGAAGCAAGGAAATTCAAGTTATTCTAGAAGTTGATTTTTAATCGATCATGATAGACTCGTGCATGCAATTATCCTTAACAGTTCTCAACCAAGATGTACTTGGAGAGTTGAGAAGAAGTGGGAGGCTTAACCTATTAGTTAGCCAATCCTTTTTCATTTATATCTGTAGGGCAATATACAATAGTAAATGTAGAGATTACAACACTAGAATAATGCTTATAATATTTCCTATATATACACTCTATAATATGCCATCTCAAGATGAGGGTGGAGGAACGACCTGAAACTTGAAGCGAAAAATAGTAAAAGAAGCAGTAAAAGTGGCTTAGTGAAAACATATTACAAGTTAATCCTAGGAGGAGATAAAACAAATTTGAATCTCTTTCTTCACAACCCTATCTCGTATAAAATGATAATCAACCTCAACATATTTTGTACAAGCATGAAAGATAGGATTCACAGATAAATAAGAAGCACCAAGATTATCACACCAAATGGTATGAACAAAAATAGAAGGGATCTATAGATCTGTCAATATATACTGAAGCTATATAACCTCAGTAGTGCTATTTGCTAAAGTTTTATACTCAGTTTCAGTAGAGGAGTGAGCAACTGTATGTTGCATACCTAATTTCCACGAAATTAGCGTCCGACAAAAAAAAAACAAGGTAACCACCCATATATTTATGATCATCAATACTACCCGCCCAATCTACATCCGTAAAGCCATGTAATGCAAAAGACAAAATGCGAGTGATATGTAAGCCATAGGTTGCCATACACTGAAAATAATGTAAAATGCGTTTCAGGGCAACCCAATGAGAATCTGTAGGAGCATGCATAAACTGATAAACTATGTTAACAACAAAGCAAATATCTAGTCTCGTAAAGTTGAGATATTGAAGAGGACCCATAGTTTGAGAAAACTGTATAAGATAAAAAAAAAATAAGGGATTTGGCAATATGTTAACTTTGGAGCTAGATATAGGAGTATCAATAGGTTTGCAAGAAGGCATACCAGCCTAAGTGAGAATGTCAAGAATATACTTATGCTATCATAACATCAAACCCATATTGATGGACTGAACCTCAATACATAAAAAATAATGAACAACACCTAAGTCACGAAGTTTGAACTCTAAGCTCAACAACTGTGTTAGGCGGTCAAGTATAGTAAAGTTCCTACCTGTAAGTAGAATATCATCAAGATAAACCAAAAGATATAAGATATCAGCACCAACAGGCAAAATAAATAATGAGGTGTCAACCTTGGAGGCATGAAAGCTAGTAGAGAGCAGAAAATCACTCAAATGAGTGTACCAAGGCTGCAGAGTCTGTTTTAAACCATATAACGACTTATGCAATCGGCATACATGAGAAGGAAGGGTAGAGTCAACAAAACCTAGGGGTTGTTTCATGTAGACCTTTTCATTAAGAACACTATTGAGGAAAGCATTATGGATATCAAGTTGATGTATCTTCTAATTATATGAAACCACAATGAAGAAGAATAATTTGACGGTTGACTGTTTGATAACAGGATTGAAAGTTTCAGAGTAATCAATGCCTTCTTGCTGAGTAAAACCTCTAGCAATTAGACGCGCCTTATACCATTCAATGCTGCCATCAACATGACGCTTTATTTTGTACGCCCATTGATTACCAACAACATTCATCAAAGGATGATAAGGAATCAAGGACCATGTGTCGTTAGAACACAAGGCTTGAATTTTCTCGTGCATAGCACCATGCCAAGCCTCATACCTGTTAGCATCATAAAAAACAATGGGTTTATAGGTAAGAGGAGACAATACCCGACATATTGGAATAATAGAGGTAGTTGCAAACGTTGTTAGCAAGATGATTTTAAGCAACCGAGGACGGAGGACCACAGGATGCTGACGAATGACAAGTTGATGGGGAAAAGAACTTGAACCCATGAGCTGCAGGAGAGGATATGAGGAGAGATCGATATAAAGTTGCAGGTCAGCAGGAGAGTCTATCGAAGGACTGAATTGCACAACAACAGAGAGTGGAGAACTTGCGATAAATTCAGGCTTCTCTATAGTATCAGAATTGGAAGCATGCAACTATGAAAAAGAAGAAGTTGTTCCTGCACAATGATCATTATAAAAACAAATAGATGGTGATAGAGGGGCATGACTGGGTGGCGATGAGATGGTGGTAGACATGGTGGGCGAGTAATGGAGCGGAATGGGTGCGGTTGGTGGCTGGTTAGAGTTGCTGGTTTGGTGAATTGGTGGGGTAGTAGGGTGAAAATTTAGGGTAGGATTCAAGGTGGGGAGATGTGTATGTTGGGAGGAGGTGAATGGTTTTTGTGTTATCTGTTCAAAATTTGCAAAAGAAAACACATCTTCATGAAAACGAACATGACGAGTGACATAAATATATTGAGATGTTAAATCAAGAAAATGATAACCAAGATGAGAGGAACTATATCTTGGGAACACACATGGAGATGAACTAAAATACAACTTTTGAGCATGATATGGACAAAAAAAAAAAAACACCTAAAAGTATGGAGAAAATCATAATTAGGAGTACGATGAAACAAACACTCAAACAGAGATTTATTTTGGAGAACAAGAGTAGGCATGCGATTAATAAGATATATTGATGATTCAAACACATAGTTCTAAAATCTTAATGGAGCACTACATTTTCTTAGGAGCGTAAGACCAGTTTTGACAATGTGCTGAAGGCAACACTCAACTGTGCAATTTTGTTCATTGGTATGAGGATAAATTAACTTGTGATGAATACCAATAGTCTAAAAGAACCTATTTAACTTATGATATTCACCACCCCAATTAGTTTCAACAGATTTAATTCTACGTGAAAACTGACGCTCAACAAGTGTTTGAAAAGGATAAAATATAGAAAACACATATGATTTTGCCACAATAGGATAAAACTATATGTGTTTGATATGCACATCGATAAAGATACTAAAATAATAAAAATCATCAAAAGAAAACATAGGAGCAGGGCCCCAAACATCACTAAACATTAAATCAAGTGGGGTAGTAGTTTTGTGACCCATAGGTTCCAATGACATAGCAACGACTTGCTTAACGGACAGAACTTGACATTGAGTAAGAGAGTGTCTAGAAGTACAAACTATTTTATTTTTGGAAACTAAAAAATTTAAAATGCAGGAAGCAAGATGACCCAATTGACGATGCCACATATTAGTAGTTGCAAAGATGTAAGAAGACCAAAAATCTTGAGGAATGGACGTTGCAGAAGACTTAAACAAAACATAGAGACCATCATTATTCTGACTAGAAAGGAGCATTTTCTTGGTGATGATATCCTTTACATAAAACACAGATACTGAAATTCAAAATAAACATTATTATAACGATAAAATTTCTCAATAAAAAGTAGTGATTTGGTAATATGAGGCATATGAAGAATGGTAGATAATTTAAAAATACATTTTGGGGAATGTAACGTGGAATGTCCAATATAGGATATGGGAAGGCCCTTACCGTCACCAACATGCAAATGGTCATTACCAAGATAGGATGTAAAATCGGTTAGAGTTGCAAGATTAGGTGTAATATGTTGGTTCGCACCGTTGTTTGGGAATCAAGTGCTGCCAGAAACGTTACCAACAGCAAAGTGGCAGAGGGTTGCTGACCACTGCCCCAAAGTTATGCACAATATGGAGCTGTGTTACCAACAACAAGCTATGCACAATTGACACTTTACATTTTGCTTAAAAAACCGGTGAGAGGACCACTGTCCAGACCTAGAGGAGTGCCTGTTCTGCTGATAATTGCTCTGCCTCCAATCAGCAAGAGTAGAGGAATGAAAGCTAGTCAAACCTGTTTTGGTGGTTGTGGCAATTGCTGGTGGGACGCCAGTTGCCATGAGAATGACCCCTGTTACGACTAAAATTAGGGCTATGTTGAGATATGGCAAGTTGAACAGAAGGCATTGGCAGTAGAGGTGACTGAGGCAACGAAGGTGAGCTTGTATCCATGGTTTGAAGGGAGGTTTTGTGTAGAAATTCATGGGTAAGGAGATAACTATGAAGGTTGGCATATGACAATAGTTATGCCTTGGTCATAAGGCTGGCTACTAAGTCTTTAAACTCACTATGAACCACAAAACACATAGATATTGAAGTTTTCAAGAGTGATAAGCCGACCAACAGCAATCAATTCATCAAATAACAATTTTGCTTGTTGCATATACATAGTAACCGAAGCATCACCTTGTCGAAGATTTTGAAAGGACCTATAAAGTTGTATAATGTGAGAATTAGACGGAGACATGAGAACTTTTTCAAGGGTGCGCCAAACACAATGCGAGGTATGACAATCGACCATAAGGTGTAACACATCCATGGTGAGAGAGAAGAGCAATGCGCTCAAAATAAGTTGATTCTATTGCTTCCAATAAAGAAAAGAGAGGCTGATTGTCGAAGAGGAACCAACAGGACTGTCATAAATATGAGAGGGGGGACACGACATTGAGCTATCAACAAAGTGAAAAACTCCCCGACCAAGAAGGTATGACTTCATCTGCATTTGCTAATAAAGATAATTTGTGTTTGTAAGTTTCAACGAAACAACTTGTTGAGTGTTAGACAAAACAACTATAGCTGGAGTTGATGTCTCCATAATGTGAAGAGGAATAACAAAAACATGAGAAGAAGAGTCATCGTTTTGTTCTGCAAGTGGAGGAGGCTGCTACTATGGGAGGGCACCATTGGCAGCAGCCTGTGGCAGCCTGTGAGTGGCCAACTAGGCTACAATGTCGGTTTGGTGGAGGGAGAAGTCGGTAGCAACATCAAAGTCCATTTGGGAGAGCAAGAGAGGAGTTATTATGTCAAAAGGCTTTGATACTAAGTTAAGAAGAAGTAAGAGGTTTAACCTATTAGTTTCTATTTATATGTGTAGGGCAATATAAAATAATAAAGATAGAAATTACAATACTAGAATAGTGGCTATAATATTTCAAATATATACATTCTATAATACGATGCTTCATATTTAGGTTTGGATTATTAGGAATTTGACATAATATAGCAGACAATGATCACTATAGTAAGTGAAGTACAACAGCTACAACAAGGTAAATTTCAGGAAATGGGATTATGGCATGGAAACTAGCTCATTTGTTACCCATATAGTCTCAATTCTCAAGTAGGTTAAAGTTTCATTGCACTATTGTTTTTGAAATAGCTGTGGATTTGCAAATATGGGGACATTATGTCATTATCTCAACTGTGGGAGCCTAACATTTGTTGATGACTTGTATTAACCATAAAGATTGTGATTACTGTAGAAGAGCAATTCGAAGATGTTCACTTTTAAACGAGGACACATGATTTTCTCTAATAATTTTGATGAGTCAGTATGCTAATCCAAATGCCTGAATAGGCATATAAATGAAATGTCAGCCATGGATTATCTTGGCAAATCATTTTGATTCGATTTGATAAATTAACAAGTTCTTCTGATATATTAACTATAGAGCTTCGTAGGTTCACTTTCACCACCACGTTCATGGTTCATATTTTAGGGTTTCGAACTACACTTCTGTTTTGGGTCCTTGTAGTTGTCTCTTCACTAGTGCAGTGTAGACCCCATCCTTGCTAAGGAGCTCTTCATGAGTGCCCCTCTCCACTATCTGACCATCAGAAACAACTGCCACAATGTCCGCACTTTGAACAGTTGATAACCTGTGGGCTATAACTAGAACAGTCCTTCCCTTCATTAGAGAATCCATGGCATCCTGCAAAATTTCCACCATGAGATAACTTGTAAAAAAATCATGTGAGAAATAAATGGCATCAAGATTTTGGAAAAAAAAATCTAGGAAACTAAAACGAAGACTGTTTAGGTTGTCATGCAAACTGACCTGCACTAGATATTCACTTTCAGCATCCAAAGCACTAGTCGCTTCATCAAGGAGGAGGATCCTTGGGTTCATCAGTATGGCTCTAGCAATTGCTACCCTCTGTTTCTGACCACCTGAAAGTCTTAGCCCACGTTCTCCTACGAAAGTTTGATATTTATCTGGGAATTTTGAAATGAAATCATGTGCATTGGCCATTTTCTGCAATATCGACGTTACGTTAGCTAAAGCTGAAAGTTAAAGTTAGAGGAATTGTGTAGCAAGTTAGAAGAGGTAGAAAACTTACCGCTGCATTTTCTATATCCATGCTACTGACTTTACCCTCACACCCATAGGCTATATTCTGCTCTATAGAGCAGTTGAAAAGAACAGGCTCCTGGCTCACTATACTGATCTGTACAATTACAATAAAGGGTTGTGTCTATTATGGATAAAAAATCTCTAGACCATAAAAGAACCAAGTTATGAAACAAAAAACTAATCAAGCATATCTAAAATTTATACGAGCATCTCATGTCAGGGAGAAACAAAGAATATATATCACTTTCGTTTTCCCTATCTGACATGAAAAGGGAAAATGAAAATTACCTTCCTGTGTAGATGTTCGTGTGATATTTCTACTAGAGGAACTCCATTTAAGAGAACCTTTCCCTTGATTGGGTCATAAAACCTTTCAATCAAGTTTGCTATTGTGGTCTGCAACATGCAAAATAATATAAGCATAAGAGGCATGTGACGTTCAACTTTATGTTTCAAACCTCAAACTTAGTCTGTAAGCACTCCAATTGGAATTTTCTGTATAAATACTGAAGCAGCATAAGAACTCAGTATATTTCTTAAAAGAATAGAAAAAAGGAAAGGAATGGTACTTTTCCTCCACCACTCGGGCCAACAAGAGCAACTTTTGAGCCAGGCTGCAGTTTCAATGTTATTCCCTGTAATTGAAAGAACGTATCCAGTTCTATCATCAGGATATGGCATGAACACATAGTAACATCTAAGAGGTAGTTAATGGAAGCTAATTTACCTGGAGAACCATATCGTTTGGACGGGATGGATAGGCAAACCATACATCATCTAATTCCACATCACCAACTTGTTCACTAGAATAGAAGGAAAACCAATATTTATCACTTGAGAAATTCCTTTTCTTTTTCAAATCACAAGATGCCTGGATTTTATAATTTTTGTTTTTTTCATGTGATATTTTTTTTTCCACACAAACCAGCAAGATGAGGACGATCTTGATTGAAAATATACTTGATTAGATGATGATTAAGTAATTTCATGGTAACTTCTGAAATTCATAATTTCATATTCAATTGGTTCCTAAAAAGCAAGAATGATGGATGGGCAAAATGATTCTTAGTCCAGACTCCACAGATATGTAATGGCCTGATTGGCACTCTCAAAATAGGATTGCTGTTCAACATATTCCATGGTTAACTCATGGAATCATTCACAGGCATATCAGAGGAACGAGAATCTCAGGACTAACCTTAAAGGACACTTATTTCCTGACTTCGGCATGGAAGAAACACGATCAAGAAGCTGAAAAACCCTCCTGCTGGCTCCCGCAGCTTTCATTGCTATGGTGTATAATCCTGACAAGCCGGATATAGAGCCACCAACTGCAAGTAAAATTAGACCATTAAACTGGAGCTCGGAGATTTCGATATTGATAATGTGAAACCATCAAAACCAATTGCCCAAATTAGGTAATAGTTACCTGTGAGGCTGTAGAGAATGAAGGATGTAAGAGCACCAGTGGTCATAGATCCTGTGATTGTCAA
>Ga0325404_1003064_pt1 | contig 17858 bp, 9 predicted proteins | sample PopdelMetagenome_18_FD_205664 | JGI IMG/M metagenome (GOLD analysis project Ga0325404, IMG submission 205664) | Populus deltoides microbial communities from Bellville, Georgia, United States - Xylem-Control-R1 | ecosystem: Host-associated > Plants > Phyllosphere > Stem > Wood/Secondary xylem... | reverse complement strand
TAACGTTTCCTGCACCATACCAGCTCGACATCATTGTCCAAATCGCATTATTTTGTGTTCTAACAGTGGGATCTACGAGTGATTATTATGGCCATTGATTTCTAATCATTCTCTTCTATTTATTTATTTATTTCTTTTTTCACGTCCTTGTAGTTATGAGGGGCCGGGGGCCATACATTTGTTGATCACAAAGGACAACTATACAAAAACGAATAAAAAAAAAAAGAGAAGAAAAAATGAAGAAATCATCACATGATCAATACTCCAAAACAATCCCCTACCATTGTTTTTTGCTTTGATCTTTAAAGATTCAATTTGTCGGGAGTAAATGAAGAGTGTTCGCCCTGGCTCACTAGCAAGTTTTACAGGCATAATCATTTTCTTACTCAATGGTGTATCTCTTATCTTTTGTGGTTAGTTGTCACTAGCTAGTTATACTTTATTTTCTCCCTATTATCAAAGCTACACTTATAATTGAAGTGATGGACATGGAGAGATTTTTAAATATTTCATGAGTAATTATTAATATTTACTCCAAAAGAAAAATAAACACGAGAATTAGAGAGAAAAAATAAAAAAATATATATTTTCTTACTTTTAATGGTTCGGATATGATTAATTTTTTCATTCATTGTCTATCTTTCTCTTAAAAGAAAGTCCATGGCTATCATAATATTCTAAGAAAGATCATAAATCTTATGCATTCAAATTTGAATTTGCAAAAACTATACCATCGATCGCAGATTGGTTTTAGAAAAACCCTACTACATAGATCGAATTCGTATCTTGTTTGGCTAATTTCTTGAATTCATTTTTGGATGGAGTAGATCAAAGATTTGGATTCTTCATTTTATTTCTTGAACACTAATAGTAATAATAATAATGTTCAGTGAACAACTTGGTTCAAGATTTCCATTCCATCGAAGAAGACTCCCTCTTCTCCACTCGTCTCTTCCCTGAGTTTTTCTACCTGGTTCAAAACTTCAACTTACCTAGATCATGATATCAGTTTTTGACCATTTTCTTTTCTAATTTCATGGTAAAAAGGCTCATGAAAAGCTGTGGGTGGTTAATAAGTTTTCATCGGTGCTGGTTTCGGTTTGTATTATTTAATGCCTTGCGAAGGGTGTTTTTTTTTTTTTTCACTCTTTTAGATGTTCATAGAATAAAGTTCCCTGAGCTTCTATTTAGGACTGCTGTCCAAATAGAGGTTTGTAATAATTTAATATTAAAAAATATTATTTTTTTAATGATTTTAGATAGTTTTGATATGCTAATTTTAAAAAAAAATTTATTTTATTATATTTTTAAACAAAAATATATTTTAAAAAATAATTACCGCTAGATTTACAAACAACTTCTAAAATCCTGCATGAACAAAGCTGATGTCATTTTCCATGTATATAGAATATTAAAAGAAATGAGTAGAATCATCATAAATACCAAAAAAGAATGATTTGTTTCCCTAGCTGTTTCAATAAATTATTCGATTTCATTTCGAGTAAATCCCATTGTATGGTCTTTAAAGTAAATTTTAGAATATATGGTTAATTAATATATATTATAGTTTTGCATCATTTAAAATTTTTAAACCGCGGCATGAAAAGCTAGCTAGCTACCAAAGTGTAAAAACCACACATAATGAAGTTAAGTAATTAATGAAGTAAAGCAATGGTGTTACCAGATTTTTTTGCATTTGAACTTGAAGGTCACCTTTTATCGTTCCCATCACCTCATACTTTTCTTTTCTTTACACTCTTTTAGATGAAGATTGGGAACCAAATCATCCCGAGTAGATTCTGTAGCTTGGCTTTTCACTAACATGTAATCCAGGAGGATCGATCGATGGCTTGTTAGTCTCCACACTCATGAGCAGTGGGTTGATCTCTTTCTCACTGTGCATCCCTCAGTCAATATAGATGGGCGTGAAAATGGAAGTCCCATTTTCAAGTACATTCTCCCTACATGCAATGCATATGTGACGCTAGTGGCCACTACCTGAATAAACTATACACACCCTTGTTGGGAAATAAGATTTGTAAATTAAGAAGAAAAGCTGCAAACTTTCACCAATAGTCATCTTGGCCTCGACTATGGCGATTCAATATTTTGCCACCCCTTCTTCTTTAACCCCAGCTCACTAATGACCTAATGGTGGCCCCAGAAAATCGAATGAAGGGAATCTAATGATCATTGGCATGAAAAGGAATTAATTTTAGCTAGGAAAGCATCCTCGAACGTGCAATGTATTTTTGTTGATGTCGTATTTTACTTAAAAATATATTTATTTTTTACATTAAGATATCAAAATAATTTGAAAACATTTGAAGTTTTAAAAAAAATACATGCAGTTTGATGGTTAGTCTGATTGAATTGAGTTTCTCGAGCAAATGCAAAGGATTAAAGAAAGATGAATTAAATGTGATCAAGATGGAGTCTCATCACCAAACAATTTCTCGGCCGAAACTAGATTTCTATCTCTGGATTTGTTCAGGCCACTATCGCACATTGATCGGTACATAATTAATACTCATTTTAACGGCTCTAATATGCGGTAAAATGCCATTAACTTTTTTGTTATATATATGAAGTACAGAAAGAAAACCAAAGGTACAAGCCAAAAGTTATGTAGCATGTCGTTAGCTTTTGTTTCATGCGATCATTGTAATTAGTTAATGGGTTAATACCAGTCCAAGCCCTTGTGGGTTCCTGTCATTAAAAAGGTTAATCTTTGAGTGAAGGTTAAGATCATGAAATCAATGCAATGCTAATTAAGTTATTGACCGAATCAGCATGTGATCTCGAGTGATAGATCAGTTGTCAAGGAAAAAAGTCAAAAGTTAAGAGTTGTTTCGAGGAACAAGTCTGCATGATACAAGTGCTCTCTACCCACCAAGGAAAGCAGGAACATGACAGAACGTTTTGTAGCCTCAAAGTAAGAATCTGGTGAGATTAGCTGCTTGATCCAATCTGTACACTTGGAAGATAAGGTGGGCTTAGTGGTCTTAGTCATTAAAATAGACTACATAAAGTTGGCTAGTAGCTAGCCACTATGATCCAGCAAGTTTCACTCTTGTTTATTCTGTCTTCTTGGCCCTTTTCCTGTAAAAAAGAAGCATGTCCATGGTATTTGTAGGAAAATGTTATCATCGAACAATGTCTAGTCGAAGACTTTAAGTGCCTTCCACTTCCAACATCATTTTTGGAGCATATAGTACATTAGTACTCACCTAAGTATAGAAAAAATAATGCCATCGATTTTATTTTCTCCCGTATATGTCCAATCAAAACATGCTGTATGCAAGTGCTTGTGTAAGGAGATAGCTTGTCAAGTTGAAGAACATTCCAGGTTCAAACATTTGGCATCAAGGGAGGTGATATGATGTTTTTTTTAATGTTATTTTTTAAAATATTATTTTATGTTGTTTTTTTTAAAGTGTTTTTTTTAATATATTAAAATAATATATTTTTTAAAATTTATTTTTAATATTAACATATTAAAATAATCTAAAAACATTAGAAAAAATTAAGCTAAACAAATTAAAAAATTTCAAAAACATAGTTATATCATATTGTCAAATATTATCATAGTTTGAATCCTATTGATTCTTTTTTTTAATGAAACAAATGAGGTTATTTTTCACTTATTTTAAAGGTTCTAAATCCTTTTTTTTATTATTGAGTGAGTTTGAATGATATAATTTTTATTTTTTTATTTCTACTTTAATAATAGAAATATTTTCTAATTGTTTTTCTTATATTGAGACTAAACTTTTTTAAAATTGGATGATTTAATGATTCTTATTCAAATGCATATAAAACCATAATGATTATTCACAAAGCTTTTTTTGATGGGTTAAGTTTTTTTTTCTTTATCCTTTTAATATTTGTTTAATTCATGAACACACTTTATAGTTTGCTTAAGGCCAGGATTCTCGTAGTCGGAAAAAAATTTTGATACTCAGTTTTTACATGCATTTTTTTTAAAATAACAAAAAATAATTCAAATTATAATTGTAAAAGCAGATTGCTTTCAAACTCAGGACAAATGAATTCAAACTAAAGTTCATTCCCTTTAGGAATAAAAAGTGAATAAAAGTTCAGGATTCGTGAAATTACATGAAATTAGTTGAAGTTTATGTAAACTGGTTTAAACATCTAAATTAAAAATAAATAACTAAAAAAAAAGGGAAAAAGAAGTTTGGTGAACTCTCCATGAATTAATATATATATATATATATATATATATAAAGTACTGCTCTTTTCATTCTGAATTGAGGGGAGGGCTAACTCATGAAATGGGTGCATGAAACTTGTAATACAGAAGAGAAGTCTATTCAATTAAATCTGATATACATAAAAAAGAAGATCAATCGATTTTGAAAATAAAGCACTCAATAAAGGTGCTTGTAACGCTCAAGGGGCGGGGATCCCTAGTATCTTCAATACAAGTGTGAAGAAAATCTTTGTACACAAGAGTTCTATGGAGTTGAGTATGGCAGTTGCTAGCCAGCACTTTTGCGGGTTCAATGTGGCTATCAAAGGAAGGATGGATAAAGCTGCCAACTTCTGTTCTTGCAACCTTTGAATTGGTGATCATCAGTTGAACTATATAGCCAGCATAAAACACCAGTGACTAGTCCACAAAATCTAACATAAAGAAGATGAATTTTGCCATTGTTAATGCAGATTATAAGTGATGGGAGGCTAGAGAGTTCCGACCTGTTCTAGTGTGGGCTGCAACTCATGATCTTTGACAAAGAGGAAAGAAAAGAGAGAAAAACAAATGGGAATGTACGTACCTGCAACATATGGGCAATGTTGATTACAAATGCAATAGGAAGAATCTCTCCTTGGAGCAAAATGGTCGAGAGGATCACATCACTATGGTTAGGTAATCCCAAGGTCAAACTCCGATCTGGGCAAATTAATGCATTTAAGCCCATTGCAACTTGTTGTTTCTAGGGGAAAAAAAATTCATGTAATTCCTTTTTCTATATATGAATTAGACAAATACAAATTAACAAGACAATTCATGTAAGCAAAAGGAAGTTCATTAAATTTCATCCAATTGATAAACATCATTGTCATTCAATTTTGAAAGTGAAAGTATAGCAAGAGCAACAGGAGTCTTGCAATTTAAGCTTATATTGCTTCAGAAAGTTGGGATCAACCTGTCCAGGTGAACTATTCAGAAAGATGGAGTTTATAACGCTCAGTTGTTATTCCATTGATGATCTCAGAGATATATGTGTCACTAAAATCTTTGCATATGAAACTTTTATAGAGTGGAGGATGTCACTTGTCAACCAGAGCTTTTGCGGGTTCGATACGGCTATCAGAAGAAGGAAAGATGCAGGTGCCAACCGTTGTTCGTGCAACCTTTCAATTCGTGACCACCCTTTGATCGACACTCTTCAGCTTCCCATTACTTATAACCTGCATTAAAAACGGAAAATTCTTGATTTTAGATTTGAATTAAGGGTTCGTGTACAAATCAGTTAATTTGTATACGGATTAGTGATACATGGTGTTTTATGCTGGATACCACATACTTTTCTGATGGAAGCTAAAAGCAATAAGCTTTGGCAAAGAGCAGAAATGGGGATGTCCGTACCTGAAACAGATAGCCAATGGTGATGACAAATGCAGTAGGAAGAGGATCAACAGCAAGCCATTTTCTGTCCTCGAGGACTTGAAGCCCTGGCACTTCTCCAGCTTGGAGCAAAATGGTAAAGAGGTTAACACTTAACATCACTATGTTTAGGCAATCCCAAGGTTAAACTCGGATCTGAAGATGGTGGAAAGTGATTAATGCTCATCAATTGGACTTGGCTTTGGCCATTCCCATTAAAATATCTACTTTCAAGTCCTAACCCTTCGCAGATTAGATCCAATAGCAACAAGCTCAGTTTCCTAACCTCGACCGAATACGTCCCAGCCACTTCTCTGCATGATTGGAGGGCCAAAAAGATGAAAGAGGAGGATGATTTGAAAGACAATTGCAATCGCCTTAAACTCTTGCTTACAACGAAGGCCTAGGAAGAACAGAATTATATGCTTACCGCTATTGCGAAGGTTTTTCAGCCCAACACTGAAAGTGTTCCTCAAGAGGATGGCATTGGTGTCGCAAGTTGTCTCTCCAGTATTGTATCTTTTCCTGAAAGTAGTCGATGCTTGTGGATAGTCTGCAACTTTGTTTCGGGTCATTAGAGCAGAACCTTTCTTTTTCGTTGGCAGGCAGTTGAAAGAATTCATTCACCACCTCTGAGGCATCATGCATTATCTTCTCCGAGATCCCATAATTAATCAACCGTATTTTCATTTTTTTAGTTCGAAAGTATATCATTTGTCAGAAAAACTATATGTACTATTAGGATTTTCTGTTTTATCATGGACTCAAATTAAGAAACTGTTCTTGTAATCTTGGTGCATGTAAAGTTCTAAACATGTAATTCAGGTGAAGCAAAGAAAAAAGGAAAGGAGTAAAGATCAAAACCTGAAAGAATCCATGTTCTTGACTAGCCTTCACGATTTGATGAATGACTTTAAATCGATCACAATTAGTGAGAAGATCTCCTCCAAGATCGATTAACGGAATGGTGTCACATCGAGGAACCACACCATTGCCAGGTATGATTCCGGTGGCAAAATATTAGACTCGGGAACAGATTTAATGCCGTCTCACCAACCTGAAGTGAGCTTCTCCATTTCCTCAAACTAGTCCAGCATAATGAAATAGGAAGGTCAAAAAAACAAAATGCAAACCTCAATGCCAACCACTTCCTAAACAAAACGTAATCAGCTGTTGACAATTAATGCTGTACTGGTCGCCTGTCGGTGCTACTCTATATAATATACATACAATTTGATGCCACATAGGTTTACGGCATTAGGATCTTAAACTTTAATGCATAGAAAACCATGCAATCGAACATATATTATAGGCACAACTAATGTCCTGGGAGAGGAAGCTGCCCTTATCCTCGGCAGTTGACTCAAAAAGCTCAACCTGTATTCGGTACATCTAGTGAAGAGGCTACTGATCTTAGCATGTATTTAGGATTCCCCATTAAAGTTTGTATTGTAATCCAAATCTTATAGTATTAAGCACAACATAAATAACAATGCCAAATGCATTAATCAAGATTAGTGGGTACAATGAGGTTTAAAGTAGTGCTTTAGAACACAGCCTAAACACTATTTGATAAAAATTTAAAATATTTTTTTATATTCTTAAATTGTTTTGATATGCTAATTTTAAAAATAAAATTTTAAAAATTAAAAAATATATATTATTTTGATATATTTCCAAGTAAAAAATAGTTTTAGAATTACACAACCACTATCACGGTATTAAACATTACCTAAATAAGAGCAAGCTAACCTACATTGAAATATTCATTCAATGAGAAATTATTAGGTAAAATTATAGGCTGCTGAATATTTAAATTTTGAACCTTTCTCAACAGTACTGTTCACACAGTGGCTAATAGTGTTTTGTACATTAATTTGTTCTGTAATTCTCGGCCAAGTCACTTTTAAGAGTTAGGTGTAGGATTCGAAAGATAAGAACAGTCATGGAACATCTTCCAACTTGTGTTTTACTGCCTAGTAATGCAAAATTCCAGCAAAGCTGTCATTTTTGCAAACCTATATGCATTTTGGTTAAACCTTTACGTTTATTTTTAAGCTAAAAGACAACGGGAATATAGCAGAGCAGAACCTGACTCACTCAGTAGGCCATAAATAGCCGGATGAGATCCTCTCTTTGTTCACGACGGTATTATCTATGAGCATATAACTATCATACATAGCTTGATTGACTGTGGAAAGGCTGGCATGGAGGATACCTTGTCGTAGTTTTAATTACTTGTACTTTGGGCATCACATTGCTTTGTGCATGGCCTACGAGTTTCCTCTTTCAATTACCATTCATTTGCCACCATTCAGTAGCATGTTGTCTTTTCCCCCCTTGTCTCCATTATTTCTAGACGTGAAAATAAATTTGCAGGTCTATAATCTGATGCGAGATGTGGAGAATCTTAGCCATGAGTGAATTGTTACGACTTGGGGAGAAAAATCTGAAATAATTCAAAAACATATGGGAGAATTAAGTTGGATTTTTGTATTTTGATGAGAAGTTCTTGGTTTGCTTACAAGCGAACCAGCAAAACCCTTTGGCTGTCACTGAGCAAAATATATTGCTTTACCACATTTCACATGGCATCCACAACAAGAACTACAAAGCAAGATAAGAATTTAGTATTGACGCAAACATTGTGAAACAAGAAGTCGTCCGTACAGATTTCAACACCAGAAGAGAAAAGGCTAAAAGCTTCCAGTTGAGTGTATCTGAAATTTTGTAACTGTTCTTAAGATGTGCTCCCATCTTTCATCACTAACTGACTGGACCAATTATCTCTGTACCTTTAAGACTGAATCTTCCTCTATAATGAAATGATCAGCATGTTGTTTACCATCATGCTGTCACTGCCAGCATCACAAATCATAAGATTAACTTAACACCAACCTTGAGGCCATCTATTTTTAGGATCCCATCTAGGAAACCATCTCTTTCTCTTTGAATTTGAACCCAAGGTAATAATATTCTCCTCCTCAGGAAACAAAAACTTCAACAGAATTCCCTTATGTCTGCGACTTGGTGTTCGGGGGACTTCGTGCTTAGGAGTGTAAGTCTGAGGCAAGTAGTTGGAGTCGTCATTAGCCGGAAAGATCTCGTCACAAGTGCGAATGCTGTTGATCCTTAAGTATTTTTGCTCAAGTGATTCCTTCGGTATGTTCCTTGCTAACAAAGGAGAAGCACCACCCCAGTTTTTGGAACCCAAAGAAGGGTGTTGAGGTGTTCTAAAGTTTAATGCTTCTCTCTGCCTCATCCTGCTCTCACTAATCTCACTTTTACTATCTTTCTGTTCTTTGCAGTGGTATCTTTGGTATCTGGTTCTTGAAGATTTATAGGGGAGAAAATCTCCAAGCATCAATTGGATTCTTCCTTGAAGTTGTAAAGCTTCATTGTAATACTCATTTTAAACAATTAACAGGTGAGAGTGATAGGCGGGTAGCATTGTAAGGATGTCCATATCACCCTCGTACTAACACACCGGCTCGCCAAATGAATTACGCCCTCGACAGCCTTTTATTTTTTACTACAAGTACTCATCTCCTGCAATCTGATAGAATTCAGTACACACTTCAGCACAAAAGGGCTATAACTAATTATTACCATTGTCTATTAGCCATACTCCTTCACGCTAAGAGTTAAAAGGAAAAAGGGTGGGGATGGTAACTTAGGTCTTTAGTAGGCCAGAGAGAAGTTGACAAAATTAAGGAGGCGGCTGCTACAAGAAGTTGTCGATGCAAACATATTCAGACCATTTTCAATTGACAAAAGATGTTCATAGGCCAACAAAATTAAATCAGAAAAGCTAATTTTAGACTCCTAGTTGTCAGCTCTTCTTTAAAGCTAGCTTGAGAATCCTAGTTGTTTGCTCTTCTTTATTCTATGATCTGTTGGTATCTGTTTACTTGACAGGCCATTTCTATTATTTTTCTGATAGTGTTTCAAGAGCAAAACAAATTGACCGCATCTATACACATACCAGGACTTGGATTTAAAGCATGGATTTAGTTTTAATCCCACAAAAAAAACAAAACGATACCATGCATTTATCAAGCCTTTTCTCTAACAAGTCTTCATTACAGCAAGGAAAGTTCAGAAGAACTAATCAAAAAATAAATATCCAAAAAACAAGAAATAAAGGAATATTTGGAGGTGTCTCGACTTGCTGATATGTGCTAAACATACCTCCAACTTGCTGATATGCTGTCAAGTTTACTTCAGGCTCGAGCATATTCTATGTCTATCTCAAAAAGTGCGAAGCACATCTTTAATTAGATTGTTACCTTTCAAGAGCATCCACATGTGTCTTGTGAAAAAAATTAGGAATTGAATGCACGTTAGCTTAATCTGTTCAATTCTGAGCTTAGAATCTGATCTAAAAAGATTAATTCGAACTATTCTGACAGTAACCAAAGATAGCTGGCTCTGGTACATAGGAAGTTCATGTTTGTCCACATCAGAAATGAGAAGCTGCTTTCATTGACGAATTCTTTGAGCACATGTAGCTTCGGACATAGAAATTTCAGGAGCACCCACTTGTTATTACTGTAACGAGCACCTGTAGAATAATTAATTCGTGTCTTAAACGCAGAACAAGGATATTATCTTATTTTCTCAATCCCACTTCATTGTTGTCAGTTTTCAGAGTTGGAATTTCATAAAGTAAATAATTCTTAAAAAATGTGCAAGCAAAAGCGGTATTATTCCATTCACATACACGAGTGTAGATGCATTTTGTGCTACAAATATAAACACGGAAACAAGGCAAAATATGTGGTTCTATACTCAAGAGCTATGGCAATTTTATATGCTTACTCGAGATTTATCCCACATCTTCTCATGATTTTGGTCCAAATTGGCTATTCGTTTCTCTACTTTCTTGCAGAAGCAGCCTTCAGTCATGGGATGAGCCCTCATGTCTTTGTTACTTATCGATATATTGTAGGCGGTTTAGTGATGTTTCCGCTTGCATATTTTCTTGAGAGGTACATTATACACATGTAAACATTCACCAAAAAAATGTATTGCAAAGCTATTAGCTATACAGTGGATACCAACTGATCTATTATATGAAATTATGCTACCAAACGCATTTTACCTGATATTATTTTCTTTTTTGCTTGCAGAAAAGTGAGGCCAAAGCTAACACTTGTGTTGTTTCTGGAGATATTTGTGCTTTCTCTTCTAGGGTGTGTAGGACAATCCTTATGCTTCAACATAGAGTAAAAACAATTGTTTTTTGAGAATAGAAAACTCACCAGTTTTCTCTTTTGATGAAAGCCAGGGCCAGCTTAACTGTTAACATTTACTTTGCAAGCTTGAGATACACTTCTCCTACCTACATTACATCAATGACCAATACCGTTCCCTCCATGACTTTTATAATTGCAATTATGCTCAGGTGGGACTTCAAAACCTGAAGAACAGAAATCTTCTTTGTTTTAATTTTGAGACTAAGACTGCATCTATTTCATGTAGGTTGGAGATTGTCAATTTAAGGAACCCTCGTGGAATAGCTAAAATTGTCGGAACCTTATTATCACTGGCTGGGGTCTTGACCATCACTTTATACAAAGGACCTGAGGTGCAAAGCTTGCAGGGTGCTCCAGTCCATATTAAAAGTAATGCTTCTCAACAGAACTGGGTGAAGGGATCTATTCTGCTCGTTGTGAGTTGCATAACATGGTCTCTCTGGTTCATCATGCAGGTATAGAATTCCCCAACCTGATATTTCCTTTGGACTTACCTTTTAACATGAGGCTGATTCTCTAAGCTGAAGTATCTTTGCCTTCAGAGATGCTAGAATCTATAAATGCATGTGCATGTAAATGGATGCTGAATTTTCACCTGCTTTATAGGTTTTCTTTAATGCGATCAGAGATTGTGTACCTTGTAGGCATACACGTTGAAAAGGTATCCTGCACAATTATCATTGTCTGCATGGATAAACGGCTTCGCGGCAGCACAATCAGCTGTCTTCACTGTGTTCATGCAACATAAACCAGCAGCATGGTCCATCGGGTCCAGCATCGTATTCTGGTCCATTATATATGCTGTAAGTACATCCATGAACAGCACTACAGAAAATTAAACTGGTTTGTCAGAAATCATATTATTGACAATCAATTGCAGGGAGTCATTAGTTGTGGCTTGACAGTCTCCATTCAACTATGGTGCACAGAACAAAAAGGGCCAGTCTTTGTGACCATGTTTAGTCCTCTTGCAACTGTAATGGTCGCCATCCTGGCTTACTTTCTTTTTGGTGAAGAGTTGCACGCAGGCAGGTAAAATGAAATTTCATTTCGCAGTTATTAGTCAGTAATATAACCCAAAAAAGAACAACAAAAGGCAAGGGTGGATATTGTTCCTAATTTATCTGACTAAATCAGCATATTGGGAGGAGCTGTTGTTATTATCGGACTTTACATGCTGCTGTGGGGAAAAGAAAAGGATGGAGATCGAAACAAGTCCCAAAAACAATCTCTTTCCACTAATGATAAGGAAAAGTTAAGCCACTTAGCAGTGGAAAGTTCAGCAGGAAGAGACAATGAAACAGGACTCGAGAAATAAATCAAGAAGTGGGTCCGGCATCAATGCATCCTACATTTCTCAGATCCTGATATAGGAAATAAAAGGTAGAGCAACCAAATCAAAGCTCATATATTACGCGCTTGTGAAGAATTAGTTTCGTATTGCTTTTGTAAAGGAAGCAAGGGGGCAAAAAATAACTAAAGGAGTCTTACCCTGCTTTTAACTTTATGGAGCAAGTATAATAAACGTCTGGTTAAACTACAAACTGTTTTGACCTAATTTTCTCACATAGCTTCCATACATGGACTCACCACCTGATTCTACAGTCTGGATTCTGAAGCAATTTTAACATGCATACTATCCTGAACATACAGGTTATTCATTGTAATCATTTTCTATAGCAATTAGCTAACAAGTTTCTCAAAATTTCCAAGTGAGCTTTGATATCCCCAAACAACTGGAAAAGTAAATCCTTGGTAGATGCCAAATTCTCCAATCTGTTCTTAATCGGATCACTTCTGCAGTTCCTTACTGCAATGGAGTTCTACAATTGCCACTGAAGTACTTTGTTAAATGGATGAACTGCAAAAGGTATATTACACTTGCAGCTAGTAGAGAGAACATTGCAGTTGCAAAAAAAGGGGCTTTTCATTATCTTGCTATTTGGTCAGGAAATTAATCATTCACGGACATCTAAAATACCTGCACTTTTTTACAAAAATTGGCTAGCGTATCATAAATTAAGACATCCAGGAATAGCCAACAAAAGAGGTAGAATTTACACAGCGCACTCGATAAGTTCCTAACTATAATTTCAAAAGAATTAGCATTCTCTTTCTCAGTTGGCTTCTTCAAGTTGTGCACGTACAGTTTCTGGACTATACAGTTTGTTGATGCTGCAACATAAGATTAGATTGCGACATTAGCAGCTTGAAAAGCTTCAGTTTTAACAATGTTTCATCGTGCTCATTTTCTTTAAAAACCAATAATTGAATTTCAATGTAATTTCAACAGCCATTGGAAATTTCTCAAAACAGAGAAAGCATAAGCTGTTCATGAGGCTTACCGAAAGAGCAAGTCCCCACTAGATGCCAACTTCTCAGAAATCCATTCAGGAACGAGTTCAAGCAACAAATTTAGCTGCTCTTCAACTTCTCCTGCAAACAAAAGTCAGAATGATTTAGCTTAACATAGAGTTCTGAAATATATGTGATGGTTTTTGACAGGAAACCACTTGCTTACTTCTGTCAGCAATATCAGAGTGGCTTGCAATTATCTTGTGTATAAGCTCTTCTTTTGTGAGAATTGATTGTTTTATTGACTGAAACAAGAAATGAATCTTGTTGAAGAGCTTAGGAAGACAGGCAATCATTTGTCTCCGCCTCGTTGCTTGTGAGATTGCAGGATCCCGCTCTTCTTTAGCCTTTTGCTCTTTCTCTCGTATCTGCAGAAGGAAAAATGATTACAAACCAATCACAGCATTATATATCTCAATTGAAACGCAGATCTCCTATCATGGCTTTGTTTTTGGATAAATGAAGTTACTGGTTGTTAGTTGTTATGCTACCTGCCTGTTTTATTTATTTCCAACATATTGTATGCATCTATTCTCCCAGTATTAGATTCCCTGGTCATATGGATAGTACAATTAGATGCCAAAAAGGTCATTATAGAACTGAGCTGACAATGGCATGACAAAAGCAAAAAATCACCAAGACTAAGCCACCTGATGTGACATCTTCAGCCGCCCTTTGTGTTAAGATAACATGATGATTGAAAGGGGACAATTTTTAATACATCATATTTTGTCTGATGAAGTTTTCCATGTTCAATTTTTGAAGCTTGAGAAATCTTATAAAAGCATATTGCTCATGCAGGACACTACTATGTTGTGACAGGTGTATGCCACCCTGGTGGTGCAAGAGGTGATAAAATGCCACATAACTAAGTATAACATTTTATAAATGAATTGAAAGCACAAGTATTGAATCCAAGAAAACAGAAACAGAAGAGATCAATTTGAATAGCAGAAGTAATTTATATAATCATTCAAAGATAACAGTTAAGATGTATCGATGACTTGTAACATTCACAGACCAACAAAGTGAAAGCAATTGAGAATTAAGGATGAGCCTACCGATCGCAGAAGACCCTCGGGAAGAATTTTCAAGATATTATCATCATCTGATACATCCTCTTTTTGTTCATCCTTAGCATGCTTCACCGGAGTTTCAAATATCAGTGACCTGCTGGGTGGGCGCCTGACAAGCTTGTCTGGTGAGCTGAAAGAATCATCATCACATGAGCTCATACATCTTTTATGTGGATGCAAAGCAGGTGTGGTAGATATCAATGTAGCTGGAGTTGAAGCAAGTTTTGCAGGAGTTGAATGGACACTAGCCATCTTTATGGGAGAATCATCTACTTCATTCATGGAATCTTTCTCTTTGCTTGGAGTTGCAGATGAAAAATTTTGGTCACAGGTTGGTTTCAAAGACACTTTGGCTGGGGATGGAGCAGAACAACTAATTTCCTCATTTAAGGAGATTTTGTTGGGGCGTGGCTCGAAAGCTGAGGAAACTGGTTTTTGGAGGGCGTTTTCTGCTTCAACTTTTGTACCTTTCTGGGAGAAGCGCCTCTGGAAACTTTGGGGTAAAAGAGATGCCACTATTGGTTGCTCTTCTTCAACTGCTGTGGTTTCTTTCAGCAATGACAGGCGATTGAAAGGCTCCGGGAGCATTTCCTCTGGAATGTCATCACCCTGAAGCAATTGCAACGCATTATTAACACATTTAGACCCTGTTTGAGAACACGGATGAAAGCAAGTTTCCTAAAAATTTGAGTTTTTTTTCTTATAATATGTTTTTTTATCATTGATATGCTGATTTTCAAAATAATTTTTTAAAAAATTATTTTGATACATTTTCAGGAGAAAAGCAATTTAAAAAATAACTGCTAGTACACTACCAAACACCCTTTAAGAAGAATTTAGAAACAGAAGCACATTGAATCAAATAAGTGTTTTGTAAAGAAGCAAAAAAGTAACCTACAAATTCATTTTCATCAAACTCAAAGCAAGTGTCAAATAATAAAGGTTGCCACTAAAATTCTAATCTGTGGTTTCCTTAGTACATTTAATCACACTATATTGCAATGGTTGAGCATACAGGAATAACAGAACCTAATCAAATGCCGCTTCCCAAACTGCAAAATCATACTTTATAACAACATAATCATAAATACATTAATCTTAAATTCAAACCAATGTATAGATAATTGATAGCATCCATTTTAAGCACTAATAACATTAACATAAACAGAAGCACAGTACCTGAGGATGGTCTCTGTAAAAATCTGCAAGCCTCGAGCGAAAAAGCTTGCGTAAATATATGTTCTTACTTTCAGATTTCAACTTTCCATCATCACATTCAACTGCATCAGCATTGACAGTAACATGAAGTTCCGGCTTCATACAACTGGTTTGCTCGTTAAACCGAAGCACCCGCTTTATCTCAATTGCCTCCGGCATAATATATTTCAATTGAGCCAAATGCTTATGCGTAAACCTCCTACAAAAACACAATTAAAATTAACAATATTATTTTAAAATCAAATGAAAAATTCAAAACAGTACAATGATCAGCAGTACCTGTCAGTTAAAGACTCGATTTTGGGAGAAATATTAGAGAAAGTAGACATTGAGCCCTTCATACGCAGCAACCGGATCGAGCTATCCAAGTTATCAAAAAACTCACCCAGAATTTCATACCTTTTCAAAATCAAGACATATAAATTAGCATAAATCACTGAGATTTTGTAAAAGAAATTCATAAAAAAATTGACCCCGAGTACTTACTTATCGGGGATTTTAGTGAGCCCGTTACGAGTCTGATTCTTCCTGGGCTTTTGTAGTTTGCTGGTGATGGTGGTGGAATCTTCAGGCCAAGACGCGATCTGTCTTCGGGCGGACTTGGTTTGGCTGGTTCCAAGGTCTTGAGAGGCGATCTGACGGACTTCTTTTAGGGAGAGAGCGACGCGGCGGCTGCGGAGGCGGGGAGGGAGTTGGGATGGCTGAGTTGGGGTTTGAGTGGCGATGGTTGGGTTTGAAGAAGGTTTAGATTTTGGGGTTGCAGCAGTTGATTCAGAATCTGGTTTGGGTCTTTTGGATTTCGAAGGAGGGATTGGAGAGTCTAGGGAGGAGGAGTTCATTGCTTCTGTGCTTCTTCTTGTTGATTTTGAGATCAAAAGGAGATTTGCTGGTTTGGAAGAGGCGGAGGAGGGCTGGTTCTTGGTAATTAGGGGGTTTTTTTGGCGGGAGTTGCTGAGGTGGAGCTTTGCCACGTCATATTCGCGCCAAGTTGGTCCGTTGCCTCCCGCGATTTTTCTTTCTTGTCTAGCTACATGCCGTTTAGTGTGGTGGTGAGAACGACGAGTCCCTTGGACTGGGGACGGTGAAAGACGAAAGCACCCTTAATTAGGACAGTCGTGATCAAACATTTAAGTTACACGTGTAATCTTGCTCTCTCCTTCGATTGACACGATGGATCAACGTTGTCGAGGGTCCAGTCCTCTCGCCGTCTTGCGTTGTATTTTCATGGGAGTAACGGGTATAGTGTTGTCTCCCTAATCTAGCTATTTAATGAGTGGTAAATTTTTTTTTAAAAAAAGTAATTGAATATATAAAATATTTTGATATATTTTTTTATATAAAAAATTAAAAATATAAATTAGAAAACCTATTCATATATCTAGATAATCATCTATATAAATAAAAATTAATTATCAATAACTAAAAAATAAACTAAAAAGATTGAGAAATAAACATAGAACAATATATTTGATTTCACAAACTAAAACATTTACATATTTATATCAATTGAGTTTATTATTAAAAACAATAAGAGAACATAGAAATAGAAACATATATGAAATTGAGTAAATAAAAGGAAAGGAAAAATATATAAAGTAGGGCATAATATAAAAATTATTTTTAAATAACTATTTTTTTATGAAATAAATCTTATCCGTATAAAATAAAACAAAAATTGTTCAAAAAATAAATACAAAACAGCATATTTTTTTAAAAAATAATATGTCCAAAAAAAGCATGCAAAACTCGTGGTCTAGGTCATGAGATGGGGATAAGTTTATAGAAAATAAATTGAGGATAATTGCAAAATTAATTTTTTCTTACAAAAATATATAGAATAATAAAATCGTAAAATAAAACGAGGAAAGAAAGGATCCCTAACTGTATTAAACTCTTAATACTCATGACCCGTGTCATTAGATCAGAAGCACGATAAAAAAAAAAAAACCATGAAGCTCGATCAAGAATAAATAAAAGGCCAAAGGATGAAACTAGAAGAAAATTACACAAAAAATTATAATTAAAAGAATGAAGGTAGAAATAAAAATAAAAAATAAATTAAAGGGCATAAAAAAATTAAATTGGATGGTCAGGTTGAAAAAAAATATTAATAAAAGAAAAAAAATCAAAAGACTTAGTTGAAAAAAATAAAACAACATAAACTTTTATTAGATAATGAAATTGAAAACCAATCAAACTGGAATAAAAGATCCAATAAAAAAAAACCATAAATAAAAAAACAGTGATTAAATTGAAAAAAATTAATACATGAAAAATTGTAATTTAATGACTAAATTGAAAACATAAAAAACTTTT
>Ga0325404_1003061_pt1 | contig 17870 bp, 13 predicted proteins | sample PopdelMetagenome_18_FD_205664 | JGI IMG/M metagenome (GOLD analysis project Ga0325404, IMG submission 205664) | Populus deltoides microbial communities from Bellville, Georgia, United States - Xylem-Control-R1 | ecosystem: Host-associated > Plants > Phyllosphere > Stem > Wood/Secondary xylem... | reverse complement strand
GGCATTATACCAACCATTGTCTGAGTCCTCTGTAGCATATCATCCAACATCCAAATATAAGACCTCTTCGTTAAAATGTTACTGAAAAGAAGAGCTTATTCTCTCGCCATGACATAAAAGTAAGGAAAAGCTCATTCTCTCATTAGGATAGTGTTTTTCGAAATATTTTGAGTGGCAACCCAGTGGTTGTGGACATGATACTTATATCCACCTATCCATGTTCATCTTGACCTTCAAAGTGTTAGAAACAACAGTTTTATGCGATTATCCCCACTCTATATATAGTGTTAGCAACCTCTCTTGCTCTCTGAAGGGAAAAGGGGGAGTTGTTGTTACAAAGCAGACTTTGCAAATGTTGCTCGCACCCATCATTTCAGGACCAGGATTTTCACAATATACTGGCTTAGAGCAGCCCGAAAGACTAGTCTCTGTTATGTTCTTTGTATCTGCGCTATTCCTTGCTGAAATCTTGACTAGCAAAACTACTTGTGTGTATCCAAGTCACACCCCAAGCAGCAGATAATGTTGAAATTTATAAGATTTAAGAACCAAAACGCCATTGATGATATGATCATTAAATAGGAAGAGGGGGAGAAGTAAAAAACAAGAAGGCCCCAAAGCTCATGGCAACTGGTAAACGTTACCGGAAAAAAGCTAGTTAATGTCTAACCTTAACTTCGAATTCATCCAAAAAGTGCAGAACAAATTTTAATTTAACCCTTAAGAACCCGAGCGCGCAGAGATTGGCTAGACAAAATGTAAAGCCCGTTTTTAAATGGCCTTGGGCCTGCTTCTACGAAATGCCTTCTTTTGATAAATGTTTTCCTTTGAACATAGAAATGTTGAGGCCTCCCTTTGATTGGTTTTTTGGAAAAATTACTTACAAGTTTAATTTTGTAAAACAAGTTATCTAAGATTTCTATACTAATATTTTAGAACAAATAAGTTTAATTTTATAGTTTATTTTCCAAAAAATATTATATTTAATTGTGCTACTTATATTACTCTCTTCATACACTTAAAAAAACAACCAATTAATATATTATTAACCCACTGGACAATCGAAAATCGAAATAAATGTTTCCTCGTACTTGTCACCAGCTAAATTAGACATTTATTGGTAATTTTGTTTTTGTCATTAAAATGAAATTTATAAGAGTAAAATTAGATAATTTCATATATATATATATATATATATATATATATGGTCAAAATCCAGAAAATAAATTAAAATACTTACATAATAAAACTTGTTGTAAATTATTATATATCCAAGAAAAAAAGTTAAATAAAAAATTTTCAAATATTTTTTGAAGGACTTTTTCGTAAAATATAGAAGACATAAACTTATTTAAAAGATAAACCTAGCTAAAAACTGGACTTATTGATCTTATAAAAACAACGTGAAACTTATTATAAGTCATTTATTTTTTGAAAATAAACTTATTAACCCATAAAACCAGAACACAAACAAAAATATGAAACTCAAGAAACTAAATCCACGCAGCCAAATCATCAGTTTTTCAATGGACTCTCTATATATTTGACCAAATATACAATCCGTGATCTGATTTCTCTCTTTCTCTGAATACGTGTGAAGTTCACAAGAAACAAATACTACAAAGATTAGAAATATCATAGAAATTACATTGCAAACACCATGCATGGTCACGTGATATTACACACACGCATAGATTAAAGTGATTGATTGTGTCACAATTACGTCCTCACAAGTTATTGAGTTTCTCCTCTTTCTGGGTTTGTCTGTGTTTGGTGGAAAAAATCAGGAGCAAAAAGCATCTAACTTATTAAATGGGTGCCAAAGTCGACGCATAAATCTAGAGTTTTAAAACTCATATATTATATGTGAATTTCTAATGTTCTATTGCTTATATATGTAGGTATATATATAGATGATAATGACCAAGTAACAAATATGCCTTCTTAAAAAAGAAAAGAAAAAAAAAGGGAAGCCTAGCTAGCTGACGTGCCCATGCTGATCTCCTAATCCCGACCCGAACTTTCTCCAACTTGGCTTTAATTAATAAGCCATTAGCGTGTGTAGTAGCTCTTTGCATTGCCCCAGCCTTCTGATCTACGTCTCTGCTCCTTATTCATCACCCACAAAAAAAAACTGGATTCCTTGAATGAGAGTATAATTAATGAAAAGGAAATTAATTATCTATTAATTTGGGTGTGTTTATCTCCCTTTATGAAAATTCAACTATATTAATGGTGCCAAGGATGATTTTCTTTGTTTTTTTCTTTGGATTTCTTTGTTCTCACACAAGTAATTGCCCTTTCCAAGTTTCTTGTTTCTAAATTTGACTGCCATTACCAGAAGCCAAAATTAGAGCTTTTTTCCACTTTTTTTCCCCTTTGTCTCTTGAGATGTCCAACGGAACAATTTGTCTATTCAATTTAAGACTCAACGACTACATTTTTTAATATATCCATGAACACGATTAATCAAACATGAATAGTATATCATGCAATTTATTTAAACTTGAATTGAATAAATCCACTCTTTAGTGTTTGAACCAGTTACACACACAGTAGCTATTTTACCCATGTTTCGTCGCGGGCTATTTATTTTTTTTCTACAAAAAAATTATATATATAGATCTTTTTAATGTGTTTTTGCAGTTAAAAAAAATTCCAAGAAAAAATAAAATAAGTATTTTTTACAGTTTTTTCAACGGGTCATATATTTGACATGCGCTTGGCCCGTGTGCATGAGCTTGGTTTTATTTATTTATTTTTATTTTTTAAAGGGTTAGACAACCAATTCAGATGATGCGTCACCTGCTAGGACAGATGACATGTCATCTACTAGCCCAGATTTTAGTAACCACTATGGTGATTGAAAAAACAAGGCAATGTCCTTACCCAAAAAATTCCATTTTTTTTAGCAATTTCAATGAAAAAAACCTCATCAATACCTTCGAAACACCTACAAATCAACTCACCAACCCAAAGAACTCAAAACAGGGTTTAAAAACCCAAAATCAAACTGGGTTAGATTTATCTTTCTCGACTTAGATTTTTTTAAAAGCAATATTGAGGCTCTAAAACACCATCATCAAACTTATCTTGCTGTATGGAGCCTGTTTAAACAAATATATATATATATATATATATATATATATATATATATATATATATATATATATATTTTTTTTGTAAAAAATAGCTTGAAAGACAACTTTCTCTCTCATCGCTAGAATTCAGTAATTCATCTTTCTCTCCTTTCTGTAACTAGGTACTTAAAAATAATATAAATAAACTTTTATACCAAAAGTGATTTTTTTTTAAATTTAAAGAGACCTAAATTGTATAACTTGCGTTATTTTTAAAGTTTGAGAATCTAAGTGTGTTTTTCATGAAATTTCTGAAATGCCACCCAAGTTTGGCATCCTTTTCATTTCGACCTCTTATCTCAAATTCTACCATTGCCTAAGAAATCAAAAGAAATTGGCCTTCAATTAGGATCAAATCATCTGAAATAAGACTTTGAGGGTTAAAATGAATTATTAAAAAATGAACAGTATGTCCATAGTGTTTTGTGAGTGGGTGAACAGTGTCATCGACAATGAAGTAATGCCCACAATGAAATAAGACTTTGAGGGTCAAAATGAATTATTAAAAAATGAACAGTATGTACATATAATATTTTTATGTGCTGAAGTAATCCTTGGTGAAACATGAATTTTTTTTTTAATGCCAACAATTCATTTATATATAGTTAAGACTTGGCTCGAGCCTCCCGCTTTATTGCAGGCCTGATCAAAATCCAACTACTGCATTAAACAAAAGTTGGTGTGGCTTATTCGACCTAACATGGTAATAGAGCACTGGTGACTTGGTGAAAAACAATTAACATTGTCATTGTTTTAACCCCTACTTAACCCTATCTCAAATGTGAAATAATAAATTATCAAATGATTAAATCACAAAAAACAAATATAGGAAGTGAAATATAAAGATGGCGACACACTGTATTGACCAATGCTAGCTCGTAAAATCAATGAGTAGGGTAATGAACACGACCACAATAAGTTAACTTTTATTCTCCTTCCTATTGAGCCTTGACTGGGTCTCAATTGAGCATGGGTTCATTTAAAGAATGAAGATAAAATTTTAAAAATAAATAAATGTTGAAGGATGAAACTAAAAAAATATTAGCTTAAAAAAGAAAAAAAAAACATACAATCCCAAACAAATCTTCTAGACAAGGGTTAATTCTCCAAACTCGCAACCGTGAAATCCTAGATCCCAGTTCAATCAAGAAGCCCAATTCTTAACCAATTTAATGTTAGAGGATGAAATCATAAAAAAATTAAATTAAAAAACAAGATATTGTCAAAGCAAAAGGAATGGCAATAAAAGATAAAATAAGTAACAATTAAATGAACGAGGACCTAATCTGATAGATAAAAAATTAAAGAATGATGAAATTGAAAAATAAATAAATTTTAAATGATGAAACTGAAAATTAAACATTATCTTTAAAAAAGGAAAGAAAATAAACCAAGCAAACCCATGTGTTTATCCTATACTTAAGTTAATTCTCCAAACTCGCAACCCATGAAATCTTAGATTCGGGTTCAATCAAGAAGCTCAATTCCCAACTAATATAACGTTTGAGGATGAAATTATAAAAAAGGTTTAATTAAATTTTTTCCAAAGAAAAATGAATTGCAAACGAAAAAAAGAATGAGGATCAAATCCCATAAGAAAAAAAATTAAAAGATGATGAAATCAGAAAAAAAAACTTTAATTCTAAAATTTGTATAAAACAAAACAAATAATAATTAAAAAAAGAGGACCAAACCTAACAAATAAAAATTAAAAGAGGATGAAATTGAAAAAAATTATATTTCTTTAAACTATTTCAAATAAAAAATAGTAATTAAAATAACATGAATTAAATTTGAAGGAAAAATAAATTGAAAGGGTGGTTTGAAATCAAGAGAAAAAAAAAAAAGAAGTGAAAAAAAAATCCCACTCTAAACTGGAAGTTAGGAACGCCCCACCCGTCGACGTAGAAGGGAGTTGGTTGCCAAGACCAATACAACTACACCAAAAAAGCTCATCATTGATTTCCGTAAGTTTTTGCATGTGTAGCGTGAAGGCAGCGAAACGCTCGAGGTCTTGATGCATGCTATGCACTTGGCATCCATTTTTTTTATATTTATTTTATATTTATGGAAAGATTAATATGTCCCTCCTACAACATAAATATATAAAAATAGTGAAAAGACAGAATAACCACCGGATGATTGGCCATCAATTTTTGATTTTAATTTAATTTTTAAGGGTAATAATATTATTTTATTGTGGTGACCAGATTAAAAAGGTGAAACTGACCCTAGATGTAAGTTCATTATATTTTGCTTCTCGTGCTAAAAAAATATGCAAATGACATCGATCTGCCAACAATTTCTCACTGATAGCTCCGAGAAGGTCCTTACCAGCAGTTTCTTTAGTTTATTTGCTATTTCGCCAGTGTCTAGATATGACGCCTTAGATTGAATAAGCATGCTCTCAATAGCTTGAGCAAAACTTTATTAAAAAGTGACTGGATCACCCTTAAGTTTATTAAATCCATTCTTGGTCGTTTGAACCGATCTTTACATATGCCAGCTCCAATGTTTTCTGTGCAGAGAAGTTGGAGAAAAGAATAAATAAAGAGGAGGAGGAGGAGGAGGAGGAGGAGGAGGAGGAGTTGGCACCTGCAATTCACTCTTTTAAAGCTAAAACTTAAAGCTATCTGAAACGACAAAGAGGAATGACATTTGTTTATCATTCAGAGCTCAGCTGTTCAATGTTAGTGCTTTCACGGAATATTATATGTTTCGCCATTGCTGCAGGTACTGGGTTAGAATCAAATCATCATTTCATGTTCGATAGCAACATAAATCCAGGGCAGTTTTTTTTTTTTTTTTTTTTAATTATGAAGAGTGGATTTGTTCAACTTGAAAGGTCATATCGAGTCGCGTTTTAATAAAGTTTGGTTCAGGCAATTAAGAGTAGATTTATTCAATTTCAGGCATTATATTGAGTCATATACGAATGATGCAAGTGTATTAATAAAATAAGAGCAACAACGCGTAGCAATTTATTAATTCTTTTAAAAAAATAAAATTAAAACCCTTTCAAATCTTATTCTAACTAGCACAATAATTTCATAATATTAAAGAGCATATAAAATATTTTTTTTAAATTCATCTAAGATGATTAATCATCCTTTCATGACTCAAACATCTTTATATAATTTAATATATATATATATATATATTAATTTATTAACTTTAATCAATGCAACATATAGTTAGGATTAAAATATAACATGTCATGTTTAATATAATTTGGTGATCTAAAGTCTAAGGATAATTTATATAACAGCCATATAAATCTTTTTATAAACATGTAATTTTTTTATATGAAATTTTTATATATATTAGTTTAATATACTTGTATTTTAACAAGTATATGTATATTAATTTTAAATATTTTTAAAAAATTAATTTATAAAAATAATTATTAGTACTTTTAAGTATAATCAAAACTATATTCTCAAACACCGTAAGAATCATGGATGATTTTCATTTTTCTCGAAATTTTAAAAGATTATTGTCAACGTGCTACCAAATACAAGAACAAGAACTGTTCCAAAGCGTCTGGTATTTGTTTTTCTTCAAGATTATAATTACTGAAATAGATTACAAGCCTTTGAAGAAAAGATAACGGCATGATGTGACCTGGTGCTTTAATTATGCATGAAATCATTAAAAGAAACCGTACACTTGTTTGCTCACCAAGTGTATCCGCCATTAGATCTACCTTGTAGATGTTTCTAGTTTTTTTTTTTATTTAAAAGTATAGATATGATTTTTTCAAAAGTATTTTTTATTTAAAAATATATTAAAATAATATATTTTTTATTTTTTATAAATTATTTTTAACATTAACACATTATAATAATCTGATAACATTAAAAAAATATTAATTTAAAATAAAAAAAATTAAAAATTTTTAAAAATATTTTTATAATACAAAAACAAACAGGATAAAACGAAGTCTCTGAAGTACCAAGCTTTCATGGTTGAGTGTATACGGTATTCTCCACTTCTTAAATGAAATATTTTAGATATTGCTGGATTTGGAGGGAGATTCGACAGATGGATATTGATGGATGCATGAAGGTTGAATGGCAAGAGGAGCAAATGTTTTTTCATATGCTATAAGAGAATCAGAGGCACCTGGAATCTGAAAGAAATTTCAAATTACAATATACGAAATTTGAATGTTCAGTCAAAATTCTAGAATAATGGACAATTAGCATTACTGGGATTTCTTAATTCCTTTTTTTTTCTTTGAAAAGAAACAAAAAAAACCATATTTTATAGGTGGTGTTTGAAAGTGTGATAGTGATTGTATTTTAAAGTGTTTTTCACTCAGAAATATATCAAAATAAATTTTTTAAATATTTTTTGACATCATGATATAAAAACACAAAAAACAATTTGAAAAAAAAGTAAAAAATTTAAGTTTTTTTAAAAGCATTTTTGAAATAAAAAAATAAAAAGAAAAAAAACACACAAAAATATGAATTTGAAGGAAAAGAAAAACTTAATTTTTTTTAAAAAATATTTTTAAAATACAAATATAATCAGGATGCAGATATGCAATAAATGCTACTCATGTATGGGCGGTGAAAATATAGAAAAACTTCCCAACACTTTCTCATTAATTGAATTCCAAAAATTTGACTAGAGGCTATCTTTAGTCCAGGTAGGATTAAGCAAACAACTTGACTTGGTTGGGTTTAACCTGTTTATACTGAATCAAGTTAATCTATTTGTTTTATTTGCATATGCCAAGAGTTCTAAAAAATAATTTGAGCATTTATTTTAAAAATTTTAAATACTTTTGTACAGATTTTATAATAAGTTTGTTAAATTTCAAAGGATTTTTGCCTACAATTCAAAAATAAAAAATTATTTTTAATATATGAGATTATGAACTTGTACAGAAGACATATTCCTGATATTAAATAAAAAGATAATTTATTTTATTTTTATATTTGCATTAGAATGATTAGGTTTTCAACCTGATAAGATAAGGACCTTCTTACCAATAAAGATTTTTTTTCAATCTTAAATAGACCATCAGTGAAAAAACACAATATTTTCTCAGTTTATATCAGATAAATAAACAATGCAGGTTATTTTAGGTAAGACGTATTTAGGGTGCTCATATCTTTCTTTTATACAATCAGTGCCCTTTAGGACGTGATGTGTTTGTATTCTTTATTGATAGTTTCTAAAGCCTATTGGAGGGCTTTCACTATAGAAAAAAAACAAGTTACTAGTGAACTAATAGAGGTGGTTTTTATAATCTATTCAACCTGAATTAGTAGCTAAACAAATCATAAATTAACTTTTTAATTTTTAATTTTAGTATTTTAATTAGATATGATGAGCTGGGATATTGAATGTTTAAGTTTCTTAAGCTAAAAAGTCATTCAAGTAAAAATTCTTTGGTAGAAAAACATGATGTGAATGCAAGTGATTCTGCTTATATTGATTCAAATGGCAGTGATGAGATTTTACAAGGTGATGATGATGCTACCATACTCATCCGAAAAAGATTGCTTGCTCTTAAAATATAATTCAAGCAAGGACCAACTACATAGTAGTTTCTTCTATTCATCTTGTAATTTCAAGGATAAAGTATGTAATATTTGTAATTTCAAGGATAAAGTATGTAAAAAAATATGATTTAATTTTAGTTTCAATGAATTCACCAGTTTTCAATTAATTATCATATTTTCTTAAATTGTTTTTATAAACATTTATGTGTGTTGTTTGACGGATTGATATTCTTTTTTCACATGGAAATTTATTATATATGTGCTGTTCTATAAATTTATTATATAATTTGTTAAATATACTTAAAATATTACAATTATAATAACTTCAAGTTACTGTAGTTAAAAAAAAAACTTTTGCAGCATGAATTGCACCATCCTCCCTTCGGCGGCCTCCAAATGTGGAATTAAGCATATTGGAATAATTGATGAGTTGTTTTTCCCAGTGTTTTGAAACCTGGCCCGGCCTGGCGGGTCGACCCGGGACCCGGCTAATTCGGGGCTGGAACTGGGCCGGAGTGATGAAAAAATAGCATAAGCCATGACCCGGTTGACCCGGCAAAGCCCGGTTGCAGTCCGTTGACTTTTTTTTTACTAAAACGACGCCGTTTTGAATTTTTTTTAAAATAGAAATTGACCCGGCTGACCCGGTCAAAACCCGGTGACCCGGTCAAAACCCGGAACCCGGGCCTTGGACCGGGCCGGGTTTAAAAACTTTGTTTTTCCCCTCATTTTTCTCGGTTCAACAGTTTATTTCATTGCTTAGTCGCGTGATTGGTGTCCAAGGAAGTAAAAGTCCAACTCTCTCTTTCGTAGTGTGCTGTTGGCATCTCTTTTTCTTTGAATTGTTATTTTCTTTAGCTCCATCACGCCTGCAATTTTTTATTCCATCTTTTTTCGCGATGACTGCTTCCCAACTCCGGGTGTTATATGTATATATAGATATTTGATTGCCCAGTCGTTCCTGGTATTGGAGTTATATTAATTAGAATCCGCAAATCTGTTTATATTATTAATTTATAGGCCTTAATCAGTCATGAAAGGGTAAATGTTTATTCTATAATCGTTTTGTTTTTGTCATGGAATATATATATATATAATGAGGAAATTAATTTAAAAAGAATATTTGGTACAACAACGCAAATACCCTAGCTATTCGAAAATATTGTTTGTTTGCTTGAGCAATCAAGATTCAAGCCCTTGCACTTTCTATACTTATATTTTGATGGCATAATTGATGCGTGACAATAATTCAAAAGAAAAAAAAACAAGAATTAAAAGCAAAGATTGAAAAGCTAGGAAGAAAAGAGAATTTAGAGGACAAATAATATATAATTTTTATTCAATTCATTAAAATTATCTCACAAACTGAAAGAGAAACATATAAATCTCATAATCTTAAAACATTTAACTATCGGGCTTATCCCGTCAATTAAAAATGTCTAACATAAATAACCCAAATAAATAAAATAAATTAAAATTGTCTAACATAAATAATCCAAATAAATAAAACAAAGACTATGAAATAGGCCTAGATAGGCCCAGTCTCCCAACCAAAGAGTGACAGGCTGAGCTATTTTTCACCGTCTTCGTCCATATACTCGTGTAATTTGCGATGTGGATTTGGTGTCTCTACCAACTCTCCCGAGGTTGGAGAAACTCAACTTCATTGAGTGTAGCTCTAAACAACTTTGATGGTACTCCTAGAGATCTAAATCATCTGTTGTAATGTATCTCTAGCGATCCAAGTGCAATATAAATTAGGTTTGCCCACCCAACAAAGTAGAAATAGTTGAGCTTTACAATATCTGGTAAAAACAACTTGTTCATCTAGAATAGCATTAATATTATCCTTTTGTGTTGATATTAAAATGAAAAGGGTAAAGGTTTCAATAGGATCACCAGGAGAAGAATTAGGTGGCACTTCAAATGGATCATTTGGAATATGATGTGGTTTTTAGTATGCAACTGGATCCTTAATGTTAAATGTGGATCTAATTCTAAAATCAAATGGTAAATCAATAACATAAGCATTTGAACCAACCCATTGTAGCACTTTGAATGGCCTAGCAATACATGCATGTAATTATCGATTAGTTCTTGAAGGATATTGTTCGGGTCTAATCCATATCATAAAATAGTCTCCAATATTAAATTCATTGTGTTGTCTATATAAATAATCTCGAAGTTTATCTTGCGCATTACTTGCTTGAATCTGCTTAGTGATCTCAACATGCAAATCTTGAACTCTACGTGCAAATGACTTGGCAGACTCAAACACCCTAACATGATGAGAGATGAGAAAAATGTATGAAAGCTCCCTAGGTTGGTAATAATGTACAACTTCAAAAGGACTCATGCCTATCGACTTATTGATAGAGCTATTATAGGCAAATTAGATTGTAGGAAGAATCAAATTCCAATATCTATTATGATCACTCACTAGACATCTCAAAAGGTTGTTAAACTCCTATTAACCATCTTGGTTTGACCATCAGTTTGGGAGTGATAGGCACTAGAAAACTCCAACTTAGTTCCCACCATATGCCAAAGAGTTTTCTAGAAATAACTTATAAATCTTGCATCCTTATTCAAGACTATAGCTTAGGAAAACCTATACAACTTGACAATCTCGTTAAAATAAAGTTTTGCAACTTTAGAAGCATTTGTGGTCTTAGTACAAACGATAAAATTAGTAATCTTAGAGAAGCGATTGACAACCATAAAGATAGAATCATACTTCTTTGCAATATGTGGAAGCCTAAACACAAAATCCTTACTTATATCTTGCTAAGGGCAAGTGGGAATAGGCAACGAGGTGTAAAAACTAGTGTTCTATTTTCTATGCTTAGCTAGTCGACATGTTCGACATTAACCTACCAACTTAACTACATATTTTTTTAAGCTACACTAAAAAAACTAACATTCCACCTCTTTAATGGTTTTATTTCTCTCAAAGTATCCTGAAAGACCTCCAGCATGAATCTCTCACACCAAAAAATTAGGCACTAATGTTTTTAGGATACATATTTTATTATCTAAAACAAAATACCCTTACTAGAAGTAATAATTATCTATAACACGGTTACTCTCATCTCTTAATGTCATATAAATTTCTTAAAATTTTGGGCAAGATTCATACCTCTCTTTGAGTCTCTCGAATCTAGTAACTTCAACATTCATTACGAATAACAGCGTTGCCCGACAACTCAAGACATATATCGTCTTATTCTCCATTCTAGATTTATGTTTCAATACAAATGAATAGGCTTGCAAATACTCAACCCAATGACCATGCCTATAGTTGAGCTTGTTTTGGGAGTTGGGACAGTGAAGGGCCTTATAGTCGGAGTAAATAACAAACTCCTATGATATTAAATAATGGTGATAATAACGCAAGGCCTGAACTACCATATAAAATTATTTATCATAGGTTGAGTACTTTTGTTTCGCCTTGTTAAGTTTCTCACTAAAGTAATCTACAAAGTGATGCTCTTGACTAAGTACTCCATCTAAACCAACTCCTAAAGCATCAAATTCTACTTCAAACACCTTTGTAAAATCAGGAAGCCATATTACTAGAGCCTCTATAATCTTCTTCCTAACCTTCTCAAATGTCTTATTAACTCCTTTGCTTTATTAAAACTCATCTTGTTTCAAACAATCTGTGATAAGAGACATGATGATGCTAAATCCTTTGTTGAAACGATGATAGAAAGTCATGACCCAAGAAAACTATAAATCTTATGAATATTCTCAAGTTCTGGCCAATCTACAATAACTTGGACCTTCTAGGGATCAGCAAAAATTCCCTTACATGACATTATAAAGCTTAAAAAAAACCACTCGATCCATGAAGAAAGAACACCTTTTGATATTGACATACAAACTTTCCATCCTTAGGGTGGTACAAACTTGAATAAGGTGATCTAAATGCTCTTCCTTAGTTTTGGTATAAATAAGGATGTCATAAAAAAACCACTGCCATAAATAATCCCATAAAAGGCCTAAACACTTTTGTCATTACTCACATAAAAGTACTTGGTGTATTAGAAGGCCAAAAGGCATGATTAGCCACTCATATGGTCTATCCTTGGTTTTAAATGTTGTTTTCCATTCATCTTCCAAGCGAGTTCTAATTTGACAATACATACTTTTCATATCAACCTTAGTTAAGATTTGAGTTCTTGTCATAATATCTAACATGTCATCCACTCGAGGAATAGGGACATAATACTTGATAATAATCTTGTTAATGGCTCGATTATCCACACATATTCTCTAGAATCCATTTTTCTTGGGTGTTAAAGTACTGTATAAGAGCTCAAACTCTTTCATACAAATCTTTTTTGTAACAGTTCATTTACTTGCCTTTGCAATTTGGCATATTCACTAGGGTTCATCTTATAGTGAGGCAAGTTTAGCAATATGGCACCAGAGATAAAATCTATAGCGTGTTTAATGTCATGCATAGAGGGTAACACATATGGTAGTGTAGAGAGAAAGACATCTAGAAATTGTTTTAACACTTCCCTTATATTTTCAGATGGTTAATCTAAAAAATTTTCTATAACCTCATTGGCTATTAAGATAAACATAACAAACTTTACAAACCTTTTTTTCAAACTTCTTATGACTTATTATGTTAAACCTCTATTCTTTCACCCTTTTCTTCTTCTTGTTACTATCATTAGGCCTTGGTGATAATATAATGAGTTGAATCGTTTTACTTTGGAAAGTGAATGAGTAAGAATTTGATCGCCTAGAGATAGTAATGTCGAATTCATATAACTAAGGCCTACCTAAAATGACATGTCCTATATCCATAGGAATTACATTACACCAAATTTCATCATGAAAGTCGTAAATCTTTATGGGGAAAAAACTCTCTCCTTGATCACCATAGATGTATTGTTAACTCATGACACCTTATATGGTTTAAGATGTGAGACGAACTTTAAGCCTAAGCAGGATATGCTACTATAGGACATTGGATTGATATAACTCCAATTATCTATAATGATCTTGCAACTTTTATCTCCATATTTAATGTAAATGTAAAAGATAGTAGTTCTCCTTCAATCCTCAATTCCTTTAAGTTATATTAAGGCATATCTAACTAGATTTAACTTAGTTGTCTCCCATTCTACAAAGTCCTGCTCGATCTGAGTGGATATAAACCTAACACATCCTAGCAGGTTGGACTCTTCCTCCTCATCATTTAGATTCTATAAATTATCAGGATTAGGTTCATACACCTTATCCTTACAATTCTCTTCCTCACCCATATCCTCCCGATCCTTAATAAATAAAACATTATTGGGACAATTAGAAACCCTGACACTTAATACGTTGAATCATTGAGGTCATATTAGGTGTTACATAAAGAATAACCTTACCCTTGTCTTCCCTAGGCATCTAGGAAATAGTTGGATTAGGTTTACGAGGTGAGTCACCCAATGAAGAATTATTATTATCAGGTTGGGACCTAGGAGGGATACTACAGGTGATTTGATGTCCCGTCCACTAATTTTTTATGACCAACTCGTAGTTTTGCACTAGGATATAAGCTTCATCAAGGGTGGACATACCTCTAAACACAACCTTTCTCTTAAGGTAATCATTCAAGCCTTTCTAAAATCTATTTAGAGTCATTTTCTCATCCTCCCTAACCACACACTTTATCCTATATTCATCAAATTATACCATATATTCATTAGCGATGCCATGTCGATGATGTGGCGCTGGCGCTGAACTAGTGAATTAGTCTACCTTAAGAGACTAGTTTCTTTGTTGCTGAGGTTATAGTTGGTGTAAAAAGGGTAGATCTGATGGTGTGTTTTCCTCTTCAACCATTGTGCTGCTACTGTTATGATCGACGTTGTTGTAGTTAAAGGAGTAATTGTTATCTGTTGCCAAAATAAATGGAGAAAAGTTGGTGTATTATAGCTGTTGTCGCTGGCATGGGAAGATATGGAATGTTGAAGGTGGCGAATTGATCTGAATTTGTGTGCAGCGACTACTAATAGTAGATAGTAGTTGTTGGCTGAGTGAATAGTATGTCTTTAAGGATGAATAAGTATGTGTTCAAGATGAACATAAATTAATTTTTTTTTATCTTAGTTGTAAATAGAAAGATTAAAGGATTTTTCTTAGTCTAGATTAACTATTGATGATAATCAACTATTGATGATAATCAACCTAGAAATCTTCACAAGCTCTAAGATATCGATTAACTGTAAGAATAATTAAAAGTCTGTGCTTTAATACCAAAAATGATAATGAACAATAAATAAAAGTAGGGAAAGAAAGAAAGAAGACAAGAATTAAAAGTAGGGAAAGAAAAGCTAGAAAGAAAAGAGAATGTAGAGGAGGAATAATATGTGATTTTCATTCAATTCATCCAAACGGTAAGATAAACATATAAATAATATAACATTAAAACATTAAATTATTAGGCTCAACTCATTAATTAAAATTATCTAATATAAATAACCTAAATAAATTATCTAATATAAATAACCCAACAAATAACAGGCTGGAGCATTCTTCATTGTTTTCATCTATATATACTCATATAATTGCTGTGTAGATTTAGTATCCCACCATTAACTTAAGCCGTAAGTTGTTGGATAACGAAGTTTTTGCTACCACATTGAATTTTTCCAACTCAAATTTCTTACAAAAATCTCCATAAGAATTTAACTACCTAGACACGCAATTATGCCGAGGTCATGGACCTCTAAACTTTCTAAACTTACATAATTCTTCTCTCTCTCTCTCTCTCTCTCTCTAATATATATATATTAGTTGAGATACTGAAATTTCAACAACAAACATTTTCTAAAGCTATCTTCGTTATAAATTAGAGCTTCTCTTCTCTTTCCCTCTTCATTCGTCGCCTCTTCAAACTCTTCTCTCTGGAAACATGTCGCGTCTTCTGTTTTTGTTAACTTGTGCTTTGGCTCTTCTAGCTTCTTCAGTGGCTTCTGCTGCAATTGTGGAACACTCATTCTATGTAATTCTTCTTCTTTCTTATATTACTACTAAGATGTTTTGTCGACGTTGAGGAAGTTGAATCGTGGTCCTTGTATATAGTTTCCCGTTTTGGTAAATTATCTCATGCAAAGGTTGCATTAGGATTGTTGTCGTTAATTAAACGATATACGAGTGGCCAGGATATATAGGATGGTAGCCCTGTTATACCTTGAAGTTTCTTACATAGGAAAAACATTCATCAAATTAGCCATACCCTTTTGTTTTATCTCGAGCTCCTCAAAATCATGTTCACGCTTAAATGGAAGGGATCGAGGGAAAAGATACTGCTACCTTTGATACTGCAACGTCCCAAGATTCAATATCCACTTCTTTTGGTCACAAAAGAGGCTCAAACCGAGATATCCCACTAGAAAAGAAACGTGGGTGTCAATTGAACTACGTTCTTTGGCAAATTCAATACACTTCTTCCCACGATCATCTAAGTTATGGAATTTTTTCATCCACTTTGGACCGACCTAGATGGCATATCCTAGCAATATTAGTCTGACGTCGGAGTGTGTATATATATATAGGCATGCAAAGATATTTTCTACTTGCTTAAAGCTTTGCAGATTGATGGGTTTAATTTATTGTGAATGTTTTAGGTGCAAAACCTTACAGTTCGTCGGCTGTGCTCCGAGCAAGTGGTAACTGCAGTGAATGGAAGCTTGCCAGGCCCAACGCTTCGCGTTCGAGAGGGAGACACCCTCATAGTCCATGTTTTTAACAAGTCACCCTACAACCTGACTATTCACTGGTAAATTAATCCTTGGTTATTTATTTAAGAAGCTAGACAATTGTAAAAAGTCTAATTAGTGTATTAGAAAATAGTCACGTTGATTTGTAAACTCTGATGAAAATCAAGACTATTCGTTTCGAGCTTGCCAAGTAATTTCACTAGAAATTAGCAGCTTAATAACTATATTCTCGCACGTCTTTTTCTGGTATATAAAATAATGTTGTCTCAACCAAGATACCATCCTTTTCCTAAGTCAACCATAAAATTAGAACATAATTAATATCAAATTTGTCTTCAAGTGATAAAAAAACTATAATTGAATACATGAGAAAGTTATTCTTCAACTGCTGTAGGCTAATATAATTATGATTAACAAATTTACTAAAGACTTGGTTCCGTAGCTGTCATCATCGTAGTCTTCGTCATCACTATTATCCCTCTTACTTTTAAATCTGTCATTATTCAATTAATTACTGATTATGTATTTTTTTATGAAGGCATGGTGTGTTTCAATTACTTAGTGCGTGGGCTGATGGACCTAGTATGGTAACTCAATGTCCAATACCCCCTGGAGGTAAATACACCTACAAATTTGAACTCCTCCAGCAAGAGGGTACGCTATGGTGGCATGCTCATGTCAGTTTTCTCCGAGCAACAGTTTATGGGGCACTTGTTATCCGTCCAAGATCTGGTCATCCTTACCCTTTCCCTAAACCCCACAGAGAAGTTCCAATTCTATTAGGTAGGTAGCTAGCCATTGATTTTTAATCTAAAGTCAGTTCATTAACGCTGAAGCTGCTATTAATTTGTTGAGATCATGCATGGTGATGCATATATGTTTATATTATTGCAGGAGAGTGGTGGAATGCTAATGTTGTTGATGTCGAAAACCAGGCAGAAGCCATTGGTGCACCACCTAACATTTCGGATGCCTACACCATAAATGGACTCCCTGGGGATCTCTACAATTGCTCTCAAAACAGTAAGTAATAATATATATGCCATCATCATCATCAATCATCAATGTTATTCATGATAGAGATTTAGTGGTCTATCAGAGATGGAACAGTAAAGGTTGAATTTGTCCACAAGCATATTAATTAATGCTGATACATTTTTTTATTTTTATTTTTTCATTTGAAACTGTCTTGACTCATTATTTTATGGTTTATTTTGCTCCTGAAATTCCAGGAATGTACAAGCTTAAGGTGCAGAAAGGGAAGACTTATCTCCTCCGAATAATCAACGCTGCACTCAATAACCAGCTCTTTTTCAAGATAGCCAATCATAATATGACAGTCGTTGCTGTCGATGCAGGGTACACGGTACCCTATGTCACGGATGTTGTTGTCACCGGCCCCGGCCAGACCGTGGACGTTCTTCTCGCAGCCGACCAGGAAGTGGGGTCTTATTTCATGGCTGCAAACGCATATGCTA
>Ga0325404_1003056_pt1 | contig 17881 bp, 8 predicted proteins | sample PopdelMetagenome_18_FD_205664 | JGI IMG/M metagenome (GOLD analysis project Ga0325404, IMG submission 205664) | Populus deltoides microbial communities from Bellville, Georgia, United States - Xylem-Control-R1 | ecosystem: Host-associated > Plants > Phyllosphere > Stem > Wood/Secondary xylem... | reverse complement strand
AAAAATATATTATTTTAATATATTTTCAAGTAAAAAATATTTTGAGAAGGAAATATAATTAAATTTCTAAACTCGAATTCCCAAAAGGTAAAATGAATTTTTGCCACTGCAAGCTGTTGATTCAAGAATCCAGAGGGAGTTAAAAGGTATTCATCACTTGTAATTTTGACCAATTTACATTTAGTATGTGATATGTTTATGTTTAATGAATGAATGTGTTTCGTTAGGGCAAAACAAAGCAGAAGGGCCAATCCTGCTACAAGCCAAGAAGCAGCAAGCTAACAGAACACCACATGAACGATGTACAAGGACATGATGTTTTTCTTGTAAAGGAGAAACTTTGGCTGATAATTTTGCATCTATCAGTAATTACCTCCTCCCAGATTCCACATCTTCAAGAGGCATAGTCGAGTCACGTGCCAGATGCAGCCCCAAAAATCCATCATTATCATCTTCTTTGCTCTCAACATGTGAATCCATTGGCTCTGCATTGAGTGGATTTACAGTAGCAGCTGCTTGTGAATATGCACCTGACCCCTCGAGTTCCCGAAAGTAAGCATAAGGTCCCCAACCTGCATGCAGAAGGTCAGATGAACATGTCACCGCAGAGAAGAAAACATAATGCCAACTCATTTAGGTTGTGATCAGATTTGATGACTGACACTTCTAAAGAATCAAGACAATCATTTAGCAGAACGCAACTTGAACTTTTGCATGCTCCCTTTAGATTAAATTGAGTTCCACGTAGAAAACAACAATAACATGGGAATTAGCTATGTTTTGGATATCAGAATCTGCATCTGGCTCCAGCACTAGAAGCTTCATAACAATCTTAGACACAAAGAACATAGCCCCCCTTCCATTACTCTGATTTGAGTATATGGGTCTAAAACCAGAAAATAGCAGCAGCTTGCATCTATGATAGCAAGAACGCTCTAAGAAGCTAAGTACATTAATTGGATATCTTTAGTTGTAGCCTAGATGTCTAATCAAAATAACATTCGTGCACAAGGCGAATAAGCTTAAAATTAAATCTTAATCATTCTCTAGCAAAGAATATGAAATGTTCCAATCAAAATCCTTCCTGGACTCTAATGTTCAACAAAAATTAAAGGAGCCATATAAAATTTGCCAACAAACATACCTTGAGGATGATATGGTGGAGGAAAGAACTGCAAATAGCAAAATGTTGCCACTACTAGTCCTGCAAAAGATGCCTCTGCAATAGTTAGCAAAGGTAATCATCCAATAGACAATGAGGAAGTTTCATCTAGATGACTAAATGAACAATGAAAAGGAACACACCTAAGAGACCTCCTGCAAAGACATCCTGCCAATGATGCCAGTAGTCATCCACTCGGGAAATGGCAACAAGACTTGCAGCTAGTAGTGGTAAGAAGATGATACATAGTTTTGCAACATGGCCCTCACGGTCAAACGCTTGTAGTTTTCCAGACAAGTAGAGTGATAGGAAACCCAGACCAGCAAAGGACCCTGGAAATTGAAAATCATTATTCCTCAAATCAAAGCTAAAATGACTGCCAAAAAGTATCGAACCAGCATAGCTTTGGTATTAGGTGTTCAATTTCTGCAGCTTCCCTAACCAAAATTTCCATATTTCAGTGTAGAGATAAGAATATTTCATCATAACTCGGCATAAATTAACTTTGCGGTCGAGAATTTTTTAATTGTTTTGTATAGAAATTATTTGTAATGGTGAACACTTACATGAAGTGTGCCCACTGGGAAAACTCTTATGCCCTTCCTTTATGACACTTTCCTCACCATTGCATATCACATTTCCCAACTGATCATAAACCTGTAGATCAATAAGGTTTCAGGTATTAAATTATGTAACCACACATGTTATGAAATGTGGACAGGAGGTGATCTTATATCAATCGTCACAGTAGAAAGTAATAAATAACTGCAGGTCCATAAAAGCATACATCCTTTCCATCAGGAAAGCAACGCCAAAAGAAATCAGGTCGAGGCCGACCAACTGCATTTTTTATTGCATCAGTAATGACAGCTGTCACTAGAATGGAGAATAAGAGGCCTGCAATAGTGAACACACATAAAGCATCATGAGAATTTTTTCAGCAGATTGGATAACAGAAATCTTTTACAGATAAAAAGGTAAGTAGAAGGCAGGATGTTATCACCTAGTATGGCATGATGAAGATCATAGATGTCTCTCCTACGAAAGTAGACAAAGAGGAATATCACCACAGGCAAGAGAACAGCATATATCTAATCATCAGAAAACAGAAAGGGTCCCATCAATGTTATTGTTACTCACATGGTTTCCTTGGAACATATGTTATTATTTAGCAAATGAAGCCACAATACTTACTGGGACAGTCCAAACAGGCACTGTATTATCTAACAAAGGGTATTTAAGATTTGTCATCATATCTTTCCCAACATATCGATAAAATGGAGGCGTGAGATAGAGGATGAACTCTATCACCACAAGAAGCAGAAGTATAAGCCAATCATGCATGTGTGTCTTTGCAAGTGAAGCTCCATGGGACCTCACAGTATGTACACCATAACCAAGCTGGAACTCCCTCATTTGGACCTCTCTCATCTTGTACTGCATTTATGCATGTCACCATTTAGAGTAATCTAATATCAGACTTTGAGCTCCAAATAAAGGGACATTAGGAAAGTAACATAAGGTCTGTTTGGTGAAATATGATAACAGGTATTAACAGTAAAAATTATAAGGAAAGTTATTGATGTTATGCCTTACTTTTACTGTTTATGAATGCAAGAAAGGTATAAGCACCTTTCTCAATGCATATGCAACTCGAGCTCCATAAGTCATCAATCATACAAGCATTAAAGAGCAAAGAATAAAGAAGGAAACCCAAATTATGCATGCAGCAGTATCACTTCTTAAAGATACATATCATAAATACACTTACAGCGGAATTATCTATTCTAGATCACGAATTTTGACAGTTGATACTGAAATATTTTTATCTATGGACTAAAAATGAATAAAACAGGAACCTCAGCACCGACAGAAAATGACTAGGGACTATCTTCACAATTGAACAGAAAATAGCACTACATAATAGCATCTATTATAAAGCTTAAATAGGTACAGCAAAAACGAATTGATAAAGAGGCTCTCCATAACCATGAAATTTATAGTGATTATAATAATGAAAGAGCTTAAATTCAGCAACTTTTTCAGAAAAAGAGCCAGAAAAATAGAGCCACTAGCCTTGTAAACACAAACCCAAAACTTCACATTGTCATATTGCAGAGAGGCCTTCACACCACAATGAAGATCTATTAGTAACAACTATACCTCTTCATTCGTGTGCTCTATTACTGGAAGGTCATCAGCGAAAATGGCTGACAATTATTCACAGTCATATCTAGCCTGTTGATTGATGTATCCTTGATAACCCCAACAAACCAATATTTCGGTAAAAAAATGAAGATCCCAGTGGTCACACAATTCATTAAGTTTAATACAGTGTATATCAGGCCAAAACCTCAGATATAAAATTATCAAACTTTTAATCAGAACCCAAACAGTAGACTCGGTACATATTAAAAAAAAAAAAAAAACACACCTATATCAAATGTTATATATAGTGTTTAAACTACTAATCACAGCATCTAAATAAGAAATGACAAGACGTTATCCATCCAATACTTGGATCATCAGCATTCCATTCACTCACCAATCTGCAAAATTAGTTCCCTATGCAGTGATACTTGCTTGCTTGTCTCCAAAAAATGCTATGCAGAAATGTCATCAAGATAATGTTCTTCATGAAAGCATTATCCCAAACACTGGTATCCATTTATTTTGTGGCATAACTTATTGACAGTAACCAATGAATTTTAAAGTCTTTTTTGCTTAACACCTTGAAGGACCAGCCAACAGGACTTCTCATGAAGGATGATAGAGCTTCTTCCATTGTTTCAAACTGCACCATCGACTAAGACTTGCAACCCAGGTTCAGAATCTGAAGATCAGTACTTCAGGCCTTCATTATTAGCAAGTCCTCAATGTTTAGATGCCATACAACTAAATATTGTTCACAACAAACTGGATAAAATAAAACTTCTGATCCTTTTAATGGTCATTCTATGTGGCAGCTCAATGCCTACATTAACAACTGCTATGCACTCACTATACTTGCCCTCATCAAGGAGTCTTACAACTGCATCCAGAATTAGCACTGGAGAAAAGCACAGCCCTTACACTTATCCTCCCTAATCTGAAATGCGTGATAGTTTATCACAATAAGAGGTGGCACATGGCATGCACAAAACTGTTATACTTATCCTCCATTATCCTCTTATTGAACTATTAAACTTAGCACAATCACCCGTCACCAGCATCATGAAACCAGCTCCAAAACTAAAGTGATTAACCATAAACACTCATTCAGAAGCATCTATGAGAAACTAGAGATTGGAGCTAAACCGCAATAAAAAAAAAAAAAAAAGCCATGTGATAGAGAAAATCCAGTGCACCTGTTTTCTCAAGCCTTCCAACTTTGCATCATTGTAAAATAATGATCTAAGATACGATTTCTGGAAACTACTGGAAAAATGTAACATTTCATAGAATAATTGGAGAAGGCAGATTAACCCAATGCTCCAATTTAAAGAGTCACTTCTCAATTGTTATTTTGACTACTCAACTAAAGCCTATATAGCAAATCTACAATTCAATTATATGTATTAATATTAACCGAATGCTAAGTAAGGCATGTATGGGTCAAAACGAAGATTCAACTTATGATGTATTAAACCTAATGAGACTTACAAGATCTAATACTCCTCCATTAATGGCTGTTTTTTATCGAACAAATTAACAACCATAACCCACATTGAATAAAATAAATGCCCAAGTATGAATCCTCTCCGATTAATAGCAGTGAATAGCAATTAGCTCTAGTTGTTCAATGCTTTCATTGTTCAGTGGTTTCATTACATTAAATTTTAATTTGCTTTTTATTGCAGGTTTCAAATTTCAAAACAGACACAGCAGACATAAGTACAGACTTCCTCTTTACCCTCAAAACTCTAAAACCCCAAATTTTAAAATCCTTCTTCAACAATGATCTCATCTCTCACCACAAAAGTCCAAATAAACCTACCAGATTTCACAAAGAACTACAACACAAATGTCTCTTACATATATTGTTATGTTGGTAGAGAAAATCAAAGGAGTCACATTCTGCTATACAAGTAAGATGTCAACAACATCAAAAACAACAAAGCAAACCCACATAAGATATTCCAATTTAAAAGCCAAAGGCTAAGAACAAAAGAGAAAGAAACAACCTTTTCAGAAAAGAAACACTAACCTGAAAGAAGCCTCTAAAATTCTTAAAGCGAGAAAGAGATCCATAATCCCACAAAGGCATTGTACTCACCCACCAAACAAAACCGCAGAAAATTAAAGACTTATTTATTAAGTTTCAATGATAGTCCTAAGATATAAATAATGTCCCAGAAAGTGTCTAAATGGTATAGGAAGGTTCCTATTAGTCAAAAAGGTTCATATGAAACACACAAACAATGTCTTATCCACTTCAAAGGACAATAGAGATGAAAGCTTTGAGAAATGATTATAAAGAAGAAGCCAAACATATGACTACATGAAGACAATTCATAGAATGCAAGAATTTACCAAAAGAAAACAAAAGGGTAAATTACCTGGTAAAAGAAAAAGTTGGGTTCTTGCTGAGAAATTGAAAGAGAAACAAATGGGGCCCAACCACGTTTGTTTAAAGATTATTTTGATTGCTTTAATACCAAAGTGTTTCTCCCAAAATCTACGACATCTTCATGGCCGAATCAAACTGGTTTAGGAAGGCAATTCATTTACAAGTCCTTGTAATCTTGACAAGGTTATATTTTAGACTTAGCTCTACTTTCCCCCCCTTATTTTAGGGTGTTGTCACAACTTACAGGCTGTGGCAAAAACCCAGAATGGCCTGGCTATATTTCCGGAGAAAACAAGCCGTTCTTTTTTCGTTTCTTTTTTTGCAGTAATTGAATAGCCATCTTTTTTTTTCCGCATGAATATCTAAGTCAGTTTAAAGCGTACGTTGATTAATCTCTAAAGCTATTAAATTAACAATTATATAAATTTTTAATGATTCTAAAATTTATGGTAATTGAATTGGTGACTACCGGAGAGTAAACTTAATACTTAATCAATTGCACTCCTCAAGATTAATAGTTATTTTTTCATACATTAAAAGAGTGTCTCCAGATCATGATAGGAAGATTGAGTTTTTCCAAAAAAATTGAGAATTATGATGGTAAATTGTTGTTCCTCGATGATTAAGGTTTAAATTATTAAGTGGAGATAATTAAATGTTTTTTCTACTTTAAATTTGGTTAGTGAATCTGTTTCAAAAAATTCAAGTTGCTAAGAGATAAGGTTTATGTTTTAAATAATTAGTTAATTTTTTAGTTCTGACAATTTAATCCATTCTTTTTAGCTAAGAAGGTTGGTGGACCTGATACTTGTAAAAGATCTCTTTTAGTAAATTTAGAAATTCTTAGATACTTAAGTATCTTTTTGAGAGAAAATACAGTAATATTTTAAATAGAGATTCCAAAAATAAATATGCAATAGAGAATAGAGATTTAAAACCCTTTACTTAGGTGATTTAAAGAGTATTTATAGCTCTTATGCCTTGAACCTTCTTGTTTATGCTAGAGGGGTCAAAAGTCTTTTCCTTTTAAATATACTAGTAAGGAAGGAGTCTCTTATATCAACAATAATGTTTGAAGAAAATATCTTTTTACACGATATTAATGTTGATGAGAATACTACTTGTCTATAGAAAATTTTCACAAGTTATCTCGTACATAACATTAATGCTGATGAGAATAATCCTTATAATCAGCATTAGTGTTGATTGAAATACATTTAGCTCTTAGAGAACTTTTATACGGCTAAGGTGTAGAGAGATGATGATCTTAAGTCCTTGTTATCATATGCTAAGGGTTGGTAGGGATATCCTTATGACCTAACAGGAGACCAATTATATGTTTAGTCCTGGAATGATCCTAGAGCTAAGGATGTTGGGTCTAGCATCTTTCCAGGCCTAAAGGCGCCTGGGCTCAGCGTGTAGCCGGGCCTAAAGGAGTTTAGTTTAGCACATTGTCATACTCATATGCGTTTAGACCTAGCGCATAACTGAGGTCAAGAGAGTTAGGTCTGACACCTTGTCAGACCTACATGCACTTGGACCTAGTGCATGGCTGGGTCCAGAAGAGTTAAGTATGAGAACAAGCCAGATCCTTGTTTCACGGCTTTGACTTCTATTGAGCTTTTAGGCATAATAGGCTTAACTCATTTATGTACGGGCCTTTCAAGTATATAAATTGAGTATTAAAATATGTTGATACATCACTATTTGCATTAAACAATGAAATAATTTTTCTTGCGATATATTTAGAAATAAAAAATTAGGTGACATAATTAAATAAATTTTGCCTTTTTCCCCACAAAATCTTAGATAGTATCGGTTAGCAAGAATAGATTCAAGTTTATTATAATATAAAAAAGTAGTTGAGTTGGATTTGGACTAATAATTGTATCAAATTCAATTTTTGATGTTTTACAAATTATAAACCCAAATTATTCAAAAATAAATGGATCTGGGCATGTTGGACACATTAGGTTGAGCTAAATTTTTTATGAATATTATAAATATTCACGAGTTAAGCATATATTGTTATTTTTTTTTATGGGTTGATCTTAATTAGAACTAAGATTTGGACTCAATAAATTAGTCCAAAATCAATTATAAGCTATAACAAACAATTTAGACTTAATACATCAATTGAATCAGTTGACTAAAATAGAAGAATCAATTGTAAAAAAATAATTGATAGAATATATAACAACAAATTAAGTTTCGAATAACAAAAAATTCAGTCACAACAAAACATAATAAGTTCTGAACATGAACTTGAATTGAATTATCGCGACTCTATAATTTTTACAAGAACATCAACCAATGTCAACTATTTGAAAGCAAGAAAAAACAATAATAAAATAACAACAACAGCACATAGTAGTATAATACCTCTAACAACCTATACAAGCAACCAAAAAGGTGTCACATATGTATAAACTTAACTTAAGTTTATAGCAATTACTTAATAATAAAAAGTCAAAAGCTAATGGTTTAACATTTACTCACCATCTCAAATTATCAAAATAACTCATTACCTTTCAACATCCATGGCTAAACCAGCAAACTCTGAAAGAGAAGAAAGATAATAAAATATCTTAATTAATTATAACTTAACAAGTTAATCTAAAAACTTTATGATATAAATAAAAGCTACATAGTCTAAAACACATGTAATTTTAGTTTTTCTAACTTTTCAAGATCATTTATCATTTGTGAAAGATCTATTGATGATGGAGAAATAGGAATCCAATTTTGATAAAATAAAATAAAATATGAGAGCTCAACAGTTGTTGGATTCAAAGAACTTCTAAAAAAATATAGCACATAACCCCCAATGCTAAAAGTTATTTTGGAGGCAACTACAGACATAGAAATAACTAAGACATCTCTTGCAACCATAAGGAGTATTGGATATTTGGAGCTAATAGCTTTACATCCAATTAAAATATCAAAAGAAGTATCACTTCGATCTTCAAATTCATTTGCCAAATATTTTTTTCAATTTAGATTTACTCAACTCATTATCCTTCTCCATTAAATTGACCAACAATGCACAATGCATAATGTATAGCTTAATTGATTGGATTTTTAGAGTTAAAGTAGTTTTTATATGCAATGAAATTCATTATAAGACATTCAAGTGACATTCTAAAACATTAAAAACACTCAATCAACTATTTGAATGACATTTGAACATGATAGTCATATTATAACGTTGTTTTTAATGTAAATTAAGCTACCAAAAGAGAAAGAAAAAAGGCATTGGTAATGAATTGGAAAAAAAAAGTGACTGGACAATATAATTTTAAGTAATAAAGGAGCATATGTCATGTGAAAGCTTTTTTTCTCCTTTGACATGCATGGTGGATCCCATGACAAATTGCTTTTAAAACAAACTCATAATCTTCCATCCATATATAACTTATCACTAGCCCTTTATCCACAATAACAGCAACAACAAAAATCAAAGATGAAACAATACACAAATACCATCATATCAATCTTGTAAGAAATGTCTCAAAGACGAGTTAAAGGTTGTTGTTAATCGATCTTGTCTCTTGTAAAGAACTGATTGACTTAGATTTGTGACCTTATAGTTATAGTTTCAGTTATTTTTTTTAAGGTTTGATTGACAAAGATATGGTGGAGGTTTGTCGAAATCAAGTTGAGGCTTTTGATTATAAGGATGAGAAGAAGGGATTGAAGATTTTAGTTTGTTAAAATGATAGTCGAAGAAGGTTACCATTCTCAACAAGATAGTGAGATAAGAGAATGGAAGGCTAAGCGGCAAGTGAAAAAAAAATTAAACAAAGAGAAAGAAAGATGGTGTTTATACCAAGAACTTTCTAAAATATAAGATTACACTGTCAATGTGTTGTATAGGGTATACGAATTGACTGAGTTTAAAAAATCTCGACCTGCCACCCAACAAATAATATCAATTTTTTAAGTTTTTTTATTCACTATTATATGTAATATCCATATTATCTGATTTTAAAGGGTTGAGACATGTTAGATAATATAAATGTTACAGATAAATTAGTTTTTTTTAACATCCTAAAAAAAAATACATTAAAATCAAATTGATTTTTATATGGATATCATTTCTCATATGTGAGTCTATCTTCATTTATCTTATAAGAAATTTTATTCAAAGAGAATTATCATAAATGATGTAAATGTTGTTCAGAGTTGATAAGAGTTAGTAGAAACTCTCTGGTTGGTATAGTCTTTACTTTATCTTATCTATTATATTTATTATAACATATTAAGTTTAGTCAAATTCAAAAACTATATTGATTATTATTTAAGTCTAATAAGAAATTAAAAAATTATTAAATATACCTTTTTTAATAATTTATTAGATTCCCATTCACCATTTAACTTTTTCTAATTCTAAATTGACAAGATAACGATTGCCATTCCTAACTTACAAATTACTAGTTTACAACTCACACTAGGTTGTAAGTTGAGTTAAATTTTTTTTTAGTATAACAAAAAATATTTAGACCGTAGAGAATTATATTTGATATTTTTATTAAACCTAGTCAACCTTGAAACCTCTTAATCTAACTCATTTCCTAATCTATGTTTAAAATTAAATTATGTGAGAGTTGTCTTGATATGATCCAGTCAACATCGTCGATCCAAGAACATCCAACCTAACTAAAAAAAATATAAGAGAATGAAATTGAGAAAAAAGGATAAAATTGACATAAAAAATCTCATGATCTAATTTATTATTTAGGACGAGTTTAAAATCAAATTGTATGGGAGTTGTCTCGATGTGACCATACAACTTGGCTATTAGAGAATTATATAAATCATATTTTGGAGCCTCACCTAACAGCTTAAACTTTTAGGTTGAGATGATTTTTTGACATGGTATTAGAGTCTTATTGACCAAGCAATCAAGGGTTCAAATATTATCACATCCATTCTATTTAATAAAAATTAAGCACAAGATGTGGGCTTGTGCAAGTTTCAAACTCAAACACTTGATGATATGTGTTATATAATTATATAAATCATATATTGAGATCTTACCTAACAACTTAAGCTTTTAGGTTGAGAAGAATTTTTTAACTTTGACTTTAGCTAGTCCAGAAACAACTTAACTTACTAGTAAAAAAGTTTGAGGATGAATTTGAGAAAAAAAGAATTAGATTGACCATTGGTTAGTTCAGAGGCAACCTGATTGACCAGTAAAAAAGTCTAACGATGAATTTGAGGGAAAAAAAAGAATAAAATCGACATAAAAAAATCTCAATCCGACTCCCAATTTAGTCTGAGTTTAAAATTAAATCGTGTGAGAGTTGTTTTGATATATTTCAGTTGACTTGACTAGTCTAAAAATAACAAGATAATTATTAAAAAATCCAAAAATAAAATAAAATAAATGACGATAGAATGGGAAAAAAAATGGGAGGCTAAAAAAAAAAAAAAAGCAAAAGAAGAGAGGAGCTATATTGTGAGGCTCTATAATAGTTCTAAATTGGCCAATGTTTTTCTTTTTCTCAATATTTTAGATTTAAATCTTAGAATTAGCACTCCGGCGAATTTATTTATTATTATTTTTTAATATATCATCGTGTCATGAAATGTACATTTAAAGGAATTTACATGGGCTATTGATGTAAATACTCTAAAAACATATGCCAAATTTACAATAAATCCAAAGGCTAAGCCCTCCATCATAAAAAGACCTAAAAACAACCCATCAACTAAAACCCTACAAACAAGAGTGAGAAAAACCCATTTCCAACATCATACTAGCCAGCAACATCACTGACAAGACGAAAAGAAAAGATGAACAAGAAGGAAATATTCAAACTAGCAAAAGGGTTTAGAGGAAGAGCAAAGAACTGTATAAGGATAGCAAGAGAAAGGGTTGAGAAGGCCTTGCAGTATTCTTACAGAGATCGCCGCAACAAGAAGAGGGACATGCGCTCTCTTTGGATCCAACGCATCAATGCTGGCACCCGCCAACATGGTGTAAGTCTATTTTCTTTCTTTCTTTTTATTTTTTTTACCCATCTTGTTGGCGGGTTTTTCTTTTGTCATTGAATGAATGGCTGTTCTTTTCTGGGGTTGTCGTGCTTCTTTTTTTTGGTGAAGTCTTGATTTTCCTTTGTTTGGTTTTGATTTTCTTGAATGAATTACTGATTGGCAGTCTGAATTGAAAATAATGAGATGTAATTGCTAGAAAATGTAGATTTTGAATTGCCATTTATATAAAGGTTGCTGTTTTGAGGCTTTTAGCTGTGAACTCAGATGAATTCTAGTCTCTCCTTTTTATTTTTCTTCTGATATAATTTTGAAATAAAAATAGAAGTCTTTATCTTGATGATTTCTTTTGGGGAGTGCATGTAAAGCTCAAGGTTTGGTGTTTCAAAGACACAATCTTTGCTAATAAGTGTTAAATTGGAAGTAATCAAAGTCTTGATAGTGTGAGAATTGTTTTTATGATGATCAGTGGTTTGCATTAGCAGAGATCCTTTCTATTGATGAAGGAAAAGAGTTTAATCGGTTGTGCAAGCAAAGATTTGGTCATGTATAGAACCTTCTAATAATTTTTTGGTCCAGAGCAATTTTTTCTTTCGTCTGATGTATGCGTAGGGGCAGTTGAAAGTGCAGTGAAGCATATAAAAGAGAAGTGGTTTTGGAGAAAGTTGAAGGCTCTGCTTTGTAGTGGTTGATGTGGTAGCTACATTAGAATAATGGGGAGTAGGATGGCTTTCATTTGCTTTGGATGAAATGATCCAAACATGCATGTTGAGCTGCATATTTGTTTTCATTTTTGTGTAAGAGTTGTCATAATGAGAAATGATGTGGCTCATCGTGTTTTGCCTGCCATTTTTATTGACTTGTGTTGAGACTGACTCTTGAGTCATGTGATGAACAGGTTATTAGATTCCAGTGCTTCTGAAATCAATGTTTATGTGGCCATTTATTACCATATGGAATGTACCTTGTGTTCGACATGCTCTATGTTTTCTGAACTTGTTGCTATGTTTTCTCATGTGGATTGTTGCATTGCCTTGCCCTAGAGGTTATTGAATCTTTACTTGAACAAGCAAACTTCTACATGAAAGAAATACCTTTCTCAGACTTGAATTTCAGCATTGGAGCTAGTGGTTTGCTATGGTGTGAATTGCAGCTCATGTTGGATGATTCTGTTCTCCAGGGATGGAATTGTGAAATAGGTTACTATTCACTGATATATGAACTAGGAAGTGAGATGAACTGACCTAATTGTTAAAGAAACCACAGGACTTTTCGAGTAACAGTTTTTGTGGGGATTTTGAGTTTTATAGAATGCAGTACTTTGCATGGGACTTGTCCAGTTGTGCCTTGATGCTAGAACATCACTTGGAACTGGTTTATGATTACAAGTGTCCATGATCTCTAGAATCCAGGTTTCTTTTAATCTACTTATTCTAGATTTTGACTTTATTTTATTTTCTTTTTTATTATATAACACAAACCAGGAAAAAATGAAGTGCAATTGACTTCTTCTTTATCATTTTGGATCATGTTGATGTATGTTTGGGCAGCGCAACTTAAATATTTTCCTTGTTATAATGAAACTTCTTCATGATGAGATACTGATCTTCGGTTTCTTCTTCTGCTATATTTTTATTTATCACTATCAGGTTAATTATGGTAACTTCATGCATGGGCTGATGAAGGAGAACATTCAGCTGAACAGAAAAGTCTTATCAGAGATATCCATGCACGAACCATATAGTTTCAAGGCCCTGGTAGACATCTCACGTAATGCCTTTCCTGGAAACAAAAATGTGGTGCATCCTCCCAGGAAAGTGGATATGTCTGCTGTTAATGTGTAGTTCTTTAATTGGATATTTTGGTAATCCACTCTTTTCATAGCCTTTTGGAGCTTGTCTGAAACAAAAGCTTTAAAAAGGTAGCTTTGTATTTCTGCGGTAGTTTGTCTCTGGATACATGGATGAAAGAAAGTAACTGTGACATTCTGAAGAGAGAGAAATGATCTCTAGCCAGTTACGTTCCACCATTTGAGGATGCACAATGAAGTGAAGAAACATGAGAAATTCTTTATTTTCAAAATGAAGAGTAATTTCTGACAGTCATGAGAAAGAAACTGAATATCATAGAATTTTCCTCCCCAGCTGCAACTCAGTTCTCTTCTCTTTCTATAGCATTTTGAATTTGCTTACATCGTTTAATCTCTATCGTTGATCACTGCTTAATACCTTAGAATCCATTGACAACATCTTGAACAAATTTGGATTCTGTTTCTTGAGGATATATTAATTGGCCTTGACCAAACTTCGGAATCACTAACATTGGAGTGTTGTGAAGCTAAATCTACATTTAGAGATTAACTTAATAAAGTCATCTCTGTATTTGATCTTGTTTGTGAAAAAAATGGTCATGAATGATCTTTGGTTGGCCTTCAAGAATGATCGTGTGTCAAGATCCTTGATAACCGCACTCTTTTGATAGAACTCCTGCTGGAGGGGTTTGTAAGGTTCAACTGTGAGTGCAATGCAAAGAGCGTAACACTACAGGACATTTCAGTTTGACGATTAATGCTCCAGTATATAGGGACTGCATGTACATGATAACATGGTGAAGGCGTGTTAAGAGGTTATGTGCCTAATCATAATGATGATTGGTTCCGAACCTTTATGTTGGAATTGGCACTGGACAAGGCGATCATAACGAAAAGGTGTTCATTGCTGTGAACAAAGCGATCATGGGCGACAAATGCATTTCCCCTTTCTAGTCCAAGAGATGTTATGCTATGTTTTTTGGATGTCTATAAACTTCCCGAAAACATCGTAGCTTTGTCCACTAGGGACCAGAATCCATCCAGCTTTGTTAAAGCAGATTTTGGTCGAATTGGCGCTCCAATATGCAGGCATCAAGTTCATCACTACGAAACATTGTAATCTACGAGTGAATTGCATGTATGCATTTGTGAAGTTGACTAACAAAGCAGACACAGTTGCACAAAGAGAGGGACAGATTGCTACGTGAAACAGAGAAGGCAACCAAATGTCTTGCATTTCGGAGGCAACAAACCATTTGCAAATCAAATTCATCTATAGCAACTTCCCTGAGACAATAAAGGCTTATTTACTCGTAAATTGATCACCAAGCAGTAGTATTTTAGACATACCTTGTTTCTTAAATCACCTTCAGAAAATTCTTCTAGGGTTGTGATTATAACTTATTGTTACTGTCCTCAGATTGGAACTCCCATGAGAAAGCAGGCTATTGTTATCATTTGGAAGGCCTCTAGATTGCGCCACATAACACAACAGAATCATGCAAGTTAGCAAATAAAATTGGCAGGTGATCTTTCTTTGACAGAACCCGCGTCAAGTCAGCCATATTTTTTAACAGGAGGAAGTATGTGATCTAGCAACAGAAAGGTTAAAGAAGGCACAAGAAAAATGATCAATTACCTCCATAATATCTACGCTCATCTGTAATACTTTAGTATATCTTACTCTTCTCAGCATTCCATTGCAGCTATTCTTGTTAGAGAAAGAATCAAAGTGAAGAAACTTAATAGTTACACCTTGTAGGTAGCATTTGCTTACTTTTTCGGAACATACAAGATGAAAATAGCTGCGACAGAAATGCGTTTGGTTGTAAAGATGAAAAAAAAAAGGGTTTTCAAAGTAAATTCCGCGGTTAAACTTCAAATCTTCTTTCTCGCCACAATTGACAAAGTTTGAAGTTGTTCAGCTGAAACAGTAACGCGGAAAAGGATGCCAAACCCAGAAATTTAAGAGAGGTACTGTTGATAGGCAGATTCGATGGGGTCTCGAAGTTACATCAACTTTTGCCAGATTTTTAGCTTACTATACTGACCTTTAAAATCAAAATTATTGATTTTTCAAAAGTAAGAGATTATAACTAATGTTTTAGGAATGCACCAGTGTGTATATAGGGATTACATGTTTAAAAAATTTACCAGATTAAAAGGAACTTAATTTTTGTTTGCTATATTCTGAAAATATTTACCTAGATTAAAAGAAAATCAAATCCACACATTCTCTCTTTTACTTCTGCCTATTTTTTTTAAATAAATCCAAATAAATAACTAATAGAATATAACTAATTAATTATCCTAACATCATAAAATTACTACTCAACCTAAAATGCTGAAGACATAGAGTCACGAAAAAGATTCAATAAAATTCAAAAACAAATCTAATGCCTATTTTACGTATAGCTATACGTGAAGTAACTTCTGATATAACAACAATAAAAAAAAATGTGTAGGCTGATTGTTTAAACATAAGCAAAACTTCAAGTTCCAGCTATAAAATAGACGAAACTTTCAGCTCACTACTAGGTTTTAACAGACTTGTTGGTAATCCTTTTATGAGTCGTGGAAGTCATATAGAGAATTCAAGTGCAGATACTAAGAAGTATTAAAATAATTCAGTCTGTAAGGCACATTTCAGCCCCTGTAGATTCTGCAGCGTTTCACTTGGGTACCTATTAGTTAAACTTTGCAATGTTATCCTATGAAACTCAAATAATCTTCAATGTGGTTTTTTTTTTTTTTTGAAAATATGGGCTGCTTTTTGAATCAATGACAAACCACAGGCTCTCGAAGTGAAGTCCTTATAAGTGGTTATTTCATACATAGATGCTGAAAAACCATTTCAAAAACCTTCAAAAGGAACAAAACACAAGGCATCAGTAGGAAATGTTAATTTGCTTGAACTATCACTACTAATTTCTGATGAAGAATTGTTTTTAGCTCTATTCGTTCTGCATGCTTAAGCTGATGCACGTACCAAAGTGTTTTACTCTAATTTTTGTGAAGAGATAGCTTCAGTTTCATCAATTGATCACCGAGCAAAAGGGTTTCTGAATTCCCATGCTTCGACTGATATTTCTTCACAGCCAAAGACAAGAGCTTGGCAAGCTGCAAAACAAAGAAATTAGATTATGTAAAAGAAGTCAAAGGGCTAAAAACTAAGACTAAACTTGCTAGTGAGAAAAAGGGAGATTCTTACATCCTCTTTTACATCGGTTTCAGAAATTCCACTAGACTTCTGTTCATATCTTATGGTCAGTGTCCTTAGGTTTGGAGCCCTCATGAGAAAGCAGGCCATGGCGATCATTTGGCAGGCCTCTAATTTGTCACATACCATGACCAAATCAAGCAAGTTCTCAAATAAAATTTTAACATGATCTTCTTCTGATAGAACCTGCATTATTATTATTATCAAGGTCGATCAAATTTTCACAGAAGAATGGGAAAGTCTGTAATTAATCAAAAGAAATAACATATCAAGGAGATGATTATTTACCTCAATAATTTGAATGCTCAACTGCAAAACTCGGGCGTATTGTACTGCTCTTAACACAGAATTGCAGATGTCTTTATCAGTAATGAAGAACTGAAGATCAACGAATTCGACAATCGCCTCTTGTAAACATATTAATTTCTGTGGTTGAATTTCAAATACTGAACCCTTCCACCAAGAACCATACAACTTCAATGACAAAGTTTGAAGCTGCTCAGCTGAAACAGCAATACTAATAGGAAACTGACTGCTGCATTCAAAAATCGACAATTTTCTGAGGGAGGAAGTGGGAATGTTGAGATGCAGTAACTGCAACGTGCACTGACTTATCATCAGATTTATCAGAGACGGACAGTGTCTGATGTCAATGCCATTAGATTCATCTACAAAACATTTATGGATTGTTAAATTTTCAAGGAGCGGACAAGCGATGGAAAAAAAGCACCCGGATCCAAAGACACACCCTCGGAGCGTTAAATTTTCAAGTGATGAACAAGCAATTTTTATCTTGGACAATTCAGCTTCTCTGAATATGCAATCAGATATGGTTACATTTTTAAGGGACGAGCCCTTGATGCTATTCTTGCAGAAGCCCAAGATGTGATTAACATAGCAATTATGAATTGTCAACTCTTGAAGAGATGAAGTAGAGGAGATGGGGAAACCATCCATAATCTTAATAGCTTCAAGATTTAACCTTTTAAGTGATGGGCAGTTGGTAGATATCCAAGCCTCCAATAAGGCCCCATAAACTCGTAAAGATTTCAGCGATAAGACCTCGAGAGAAACCAATGTAGCTGGCAAGAGGTCATCTAAGCAGCAATCCTGCAAATTCAGTTTTAGCACCCTCAAGGA
>Ga0325404_1003054_pt1 | contig 17889 bp, 5 predicted proteins | sample PopdelMetagenome_18_FD_205664 | JGI IMG/M metagenome (GOLD analysis project Ga0325404, IMG submission 205664) | Populus deltoides microbial communities from Bellville, Georgia, United States - Xylem-Control-R1 | ecosystem: Host-associated > Plants > Phyllosphere > Stem > Wood/Secondary xylem... | reverse complement strand
GGGGGGGGGGGGGCCCCCGCTAACAATGGAGGCTGTGATGTGCACTGGTGTGAGTGTATAAGTTTTCCAAAACTGGGGACTGAGGCTTGAAATGATTATAGGCAGTGTTTATCTTTTCATGGCAGTGTTGTTTTTCTCTGACCTTTTTTAGTCCCCTGGCGCTAGAGGAAGGACTGATTTCAGTCAAAAAATGAGAGAGGAACTGCTGGCAACAGTGGAAAGGCTGTGAAGAGGTGTGGTTTTGGGGCAGTTCTTTGACAGTGGAGATGGTGCTGTGTTCGGATAGGACAGGAGAAGTTGAAGTGCTGGAACTGGAGGCTGAGGACTCTGCAGGTGCTGGACTGCTGCTGGAGGCTCACGGTGCTGCACTGTTGGACTGTCTTTGGTGCATAGGAGGAGCTGCCGTGAAGATAGGCTGAGGCTGCTGGTGCTGAGGAGGAGCAGTCGGCCTGAGATGCTGCTGGAACTGAGATCACCGGGCTGGCTGGGCCGAGAGGAAGAAGTTATTGATGCAGAGCTTGGAGCAATGGAAGATGAAGCTGATGGAGAGTCATGGTGATGGAGAATGAAAAGTTGCTGGAGGAATGGATGTCACAGTGCAGAGCTTGAATAGAGGAATGGATGAATGGAGGCTAGGAGAGGAGTGAATTATTTCTCTCTCTTTCCTCTCACGGGATTAGTGTGTTGTTTTTAGGAGGTTGGAGAAATTTTTTCTTTTATAAGAAAAATAAATTTATTGTTTTTCTATTAATTACTTATCCCTGTGCAATTAAAAAATTATGGTCCCTTATTTTTTTTATGGTACAAATATTTTTTATTTTTTATTTTGATTTTTTGTATTTTGATATTTTTAAAAAAATAATATTAATTTAATAAAATTATTCAAAGATTTTGAAATGAATATTTTAAAAATCAAACACGTTGATAATAAATTTTTAAATTTTTAATTCTTGTGAAAAGATATTAAAAATACAGCAAATATATCAAAAATATTTTTTTATTATTTTTTAGATTTTCTCAAAAAAAAATTAGAATTCAGGTTATAACACTTACTTTCTTTGAGTTAGTATATATATTTTTTAATTTAAAAAACTAATTAGTTTATAAAATTAATTATAAATTATTATTTTTTTATGGGACGGGGTGAATGAGAGGGTGGTGGAGGTAAAAAAAACATTTGGTTTATAAAATAAAGCACAATTAGGTAGATTTCAAGCCAAAACTGTTATATTATTGTACGTAATCTTTTATTTTATTACCTTATTTTGTTTAACAATTTTCAGACGTGGGTGACATATTGTCCATAAATACACAAAGAGCAGAGTCGAGTTCAATGATGCTGCGCTTTGGAAACATTATAGATAAATATTTGTTTTTTAATTTAATTTTATTATTTCAGATTTGGGGTTTTAGGGTTTTTAATTAGTGTTAAGCTAATAATTTGCATGGCAGTACACCAACAATAGTTCATCAGGATTTGAAGTCGTGGTTGATCAAAATTGGCCTGTCAAGGTATGGAACTTTATTGTCACGTGACTTCCTTTTGTTTGCTGTTCCGATTTATATTCCTTCTCATAACAATTAGCAGTGCAAAAATTGGACACGCACATAGGTGGCTACTGGTTCAAATTTAAAGAAAAGGGGCTGAACTGTTAGATTAATTATTATGTGTAATTTATGGGGTGCAAAAATAATTTCAAAAATTGTTTGTTAGGAGTTCGGTCAATTATAATAAAATTAAAAAAAAAAATTAAGTGATGTAATATTAGAAAGTATCACCGACAAGGATAAGTAATTTAGTAGGTGGTTCAACAGTAAAAGATTAGAATTAAGGAGTTTGTTTTCCTTGTAATCTCAGATTTGAGTTTTATGATTGCTAATATGATGGTTATTTGAGATTTATATGGTCGTTAACTTCAGGTTCTATGTGATTAATCGAGATGCACATAAATTGATTCAGACATCTATAATAATAATAATATAATAATAATAATAATAAACGAAGCGTAATAATTGATGACAGTTCTTAGTTATCTAACATTAAATGGCGCATATGATTAGTTCTTTTATATGGTTTAAGAGCGCATCCTATCATCAACCTAGTGTATAGATAAATTTAATAAGCTTTTTTGTACTGAATTTAAGATTTGAATTTAGAAATCGATAGGAATAAAAACCTGCAGTAAATAAAATTAACTGGTTTGTGGTTATTTATTATTGATATGTATTTATTTTGGATAGTTTTCTTATAAAAAAGGTGTTGCTAATTTTTTTTTAATTAATTGAAGCATGATTAATATATACTTAAATATTTTATTATTATTATTATTATTATAATTATTATGCTAGTTTGGTTAGTTTATTAATTTTAATGAACTAATTATTTTATAAATTTGACGCGAAAGGAAAAAGTTTATCGAGATAAGTTTAATAATGTTGTTGTCAAGAGGGTTTGGAAGAATCATAGTGCAATTAAATAAGATTCAATTCAAAATGTTATATTTTTTATTTAAAATTTATTTTTAATTTATTAACTATACCTCATTTATATCATATAGGTAGCGTGATTTTTGGTATGAGATATAAAAAAACCAAAAAATATGCTAAAGAAAGAGGTCCTCAAGGCTTGAAAGACATGGTGGTTTGGAGGAATTTCAAACTTCCGTATATCTCAGAGGCGATACGGGCAAAATATATATTCAACACGTGATATCCAAGTGTTTGCATGCAACGATTGCAATCTAGTGCGGAGAATTAAAACATGGAGATTCACAGTTTTATTACCATGTGCACCAATTGATCCATTCTGTTTGTTTCGCATACGAAGCATAAAGTAAAATTCTTTTTTATTACATTTATTTTTTAATATGTAATAAATATTTAATTTTAATTTATCTTAGTTTTTTTCTACTTTGTTTATTAGATTTTTTGGATATATCCCTTAACGAGAATGGTGGCTTTTAACTTATAAACCTATTTATGTCCAATAGATAAATATCATTTTGATAACTCGAAGAGGTCCTAAACTTAATTTTTAGATATAAATTCTATTTCTTCCTTCATGAAATTATACCATAATGAGGAGTTTTTTATTTTTATTTTTCATGGCTTATAAAAAAAAAATTTGTATCATCTTTGGATCCAACATCAAAATTAGACTCATAAAGGTATACAAGTCATTACAACTTGTTAGTCTTTTTACTCTCAAAGATCTTAACTCAACTTCTTTATGTGAGTTTACCTTAAAAAAAAAAAATTAGTTATTCATGAATTGGTTGCTCTGGAATTAGTTGTTGTTTAATATTATAATATTGACTTTTTTGAATAATAACCTAATTGCTAAAAGACTTACCAAATCAAGTATTTATCATCATTAAAAGACATCTTAATGAGAAAATATTTACCAAATCAAATAATCCATTCCACAAAAGTATAATCAAGATTAGCTTATGGAAACACAAAGTCAAATACTATATATTTTTGATAAGCACATATCAAATAAACTGATAGCACTGTGACTCTTTCAAAAAGAACATCTTTTATGCTTGTTTAATAGTTAATTTATTAATGTAAAACATAGATATTTATTAATCACATATTTTATTATCATAAAAACCTAAAAGATTGGTGTGTATCCAGACTAAATAACCAACTAAATTAAATATATCAATGTATATAATTGCAGTACAAATTAAGTGCTCAAACAATTATATCAATACTTTAGGTTTTTTATTTATTGATGGAAGACACAAGACACTATGTAATATTTTTATGGCTAGACCAGAGACTCTTTCTTTAACCTAATTTTTTACTTCCATATATAGTAGATGTGCCTGGCCCACTACTTAAAGTTTATTAAATTCTAAATCTTTAAATATCATCTATGAATTTTATATAAAATAAAATATATAATTATACATGATATTAATTTAAAAACATGACATGGCATATATAAACCATTTTAAACAAATATTTCTTAGCTAACATGCTCGAGTGTTGTCCATTTTACCTCTAAAATATCATCTTTGAAAGCAAAAAAAAAAAAAAAAAACTACTCTTTCTTGTAATTATACGCAAAACAAAACCATAGTCAATCAGTAACGATTGGTTAGTGCCTTGGCCAACAACCTTTGAAAAGATAGAAACTGTTAATAAGCCTCCTTGTTCTGGAGCTTCAAAACCATGTTACGACATATGATGTTTTCCTTAACCCAAGAGAGTATGAACTAGTGAGGCATGTTTTGTCCTTCATTAATTCCAAGTCGCGGAAGTACTGGTCTAAAACCATGAAACCAAAAGTATTTATTAGCCTTTTTTCTGTATTTTTTTTTCTTTCACTCTTCCTTCTTCATTCACAACTGCCATCACCATGTTCATGACTCCAAGGCCTTGTCCCATGCTTTTTATTATTTATTTATTGCCGCTTTTCTCTCTTGTTCTAATTAAACCAGCACTGTGCATTTGAGAAATAGCTAGCAAGAACTAATTAATATTTAATGAGAGACGAGATACTCAGATAATATAATGGTATAAACCCTAATCATCAAGGCGTAAATGATTTATTCATCCTAATTAGCTCTCCATGATGCCCCATATTCAGTTGCAATAATCATCTTTTGTTTTTTATATATACTTTTCTGCCCTTTGCACTCGAGTTGTTTTCATCGTTTTTCTTACTTCACGTAATTGTCTAGAAGCCAGGTTTCTTAATTCATGCATGATAAACATACAATATCTGTCTTTCTCTAGTGGACAATTCTGATTGTATTCTCTCATGTCTTTTGGAACATAATGATGCATTATGCTTGTTAAATCCCAACTTTATTAGAATTTAAATTAACATATATATATGCATGATTGTCATGTAATTGTTTATTTTAAAAGTAAAGTTTCCTTGCATAATTAAAAGCTCTTCCGCGAGTAAAATAATAAAAATATCCGTATTTAATATAAGATTTTCCAAATAATTAACCGATCATGTTCGGCATAATATAAAAAAACTTCTTCTATAAAGACTAGAATAATAGTGGGTATCACTCATAAAATTCTATCTAGTTAGCTACAGCCAATATCTTCTGTTTTAAGCAATATTTAATCCAGTAAGGCTTCCAATACAATCCATCTTCTTCTTTTTTTAGTCATTCTTGTTAATTTTTTCACATCTTATCAAGTATAAATTATCATTAATACAAGACAAAGTTCATAAGACAAATCTTAAATTGGTTAATTTATCTTAATCAGGGGAGAGAGACTTGGAAACTTGCTTAATAAATAAAAAGTTGGGTGCCTAAATCATCAGCCTCGCATTGCACTATTGTATATATTAAGAACAGCAGTACTCTGCTACTTAATTGTATAATTAGCGATAATACAAATATAATCATGCCTTGATTAAAAAAAAATACAAACAACATGTAATAACCTGAAAAATTGAATAGGAAACGACAATATTATCCTTTGATGAGTAATTAATTACGGGTGACAATGGTTGAGAGGCAATTAGAATATTTCACATAATTTGGTATATTTTTTAGATTTCATCTTCATTTTTTTAATCAAACCTAAGGTCAATTGTGACTTGATCAAGTCACATCAACTTCCTTTTAATTTATTAACATATATAGTGGTCGAGTAATTTAGTTTGATACACTGTTCAAGTTTTTAATCCTTATTTCAAATATTTTATATTATGCATAAAAAAATAGCGCAACTCGTATATTTTTTCATGCAGTGATTGAATTTTAATCTGGTATGCAGTGAATCATGGGCCCGAGCCCAGTGTATGGGGAAAAGTGATTCAAATAACAGTGCCCAGTCAAATTATGTTAATAGAAGATAGATTTGCCGTACGGAATCAAGCCCACATTTTAAAACAAAGCCCATTAAAGAAACCGTAAACCCCACTGCCCCACTTTTCTTTTTACAATTGTTACAGACCGTTAGATGAAAATTTTATGATGGCAAATTTGTAACTTGGATATTTAATTTTTAAATAGACAAAAGAATTATCCAAGAATTATTTTATATTTTTTTATCCCTTCTATACTATAAATATTTAATACTTACCAGTTAAATATTTTAAAAATCAAATTAACTTGAAAAAACAATAATGCAGATGAAATAAGTGGAGAGGATGGCAGCAATCATTTCTTTCGTTGTTTGAGAAAGCTAGGTTTCAACTGAAACTATATATATATATATAAAATACTTTAATTAATTGAAAGAAATGAAAAAAAAAAAGATGAAGATGATGACCAATCCCACCCACGTTGTCGTATGAGTATTGTCACAGGGGATCCCAGCTGCTTTCATGCAGGGTGCCTGCACAGAGGAATCACTCTCCACTTGTTAATGACCAGTGACCGTATTAGTGTTGATCTTGATGGAGGTTTTGATATAATTACACAAAAGATTGCTTAATTAGGCAACTTAACCTCGAAGATTTCTCATACAGTAGACACCATGATGAGACTCTCCTGTTAGTTAGTTGGGTCAAGATGCCTTTATTCATTCTAGGCAAATCAAAGCCCTACTCTTTAGCCCGGGGACCTATAAGTCATGGGATTTAACGCCTGTTGTTTGGTAATGTAATATTTTTATAAAAATTATTTTTAATTAAAAATATATTAAAATAATATATTTTTTTATTTTTAATATTAAACATAGTAATCTTCCGAATATTTTTTTAAAAAACATCAATCTATATCCTTTTGAAGAAAATATCAGTTTGAAAATACTTTATACAAATAAGATTTTTGAAATTTGCTCTTTTATATATATATATATATATATAAATATATATATTTTTTATTTCATAAAATGCCTTCACCTATTGTATAGAATTTATTATTGAAATAACTTAAGTGAGTGCTTGGTTGTTTAAAATTTAAATTTTTGGTGGACCACTTGTTTAAATGTAATTCAGTCTGTTCTACTACATAGTTAAGATTAATTATGATATGCATTTCTCTATTTTAAATTTGAATACATCATGATCAAGTTGTTGATATCATTATCTTGTTTTTTTAATTAATTAATTATCTTTTGATAGCTGTTTGAAATCTAAAATTTACCATGATTCTATATATTTAAATTAGATTCCATCTTTTTTTTAAATAATCTATAGATGGATTTATCCAATAGACGCCCTTAAACGATTAGTAATTAACACCACTAAAACTTTTAAACGTATAGTAAATTACTCTCCAACAAGTTTCAACGCAGGATTGCATCATTTTAAGGAAAAGAAAAAACAAGTTTGATGCTTAATTTCGTCCTAGATTGAATAATAATAAAAATAGAAGAATAAACAAGCTACCCGTGCAACAAGAAGAACTAGATGAAAATAATTTCATTCAGCAAAGAAATGGAATTAATTAAGGAATAGCGTGTTAGCTTTTGTATTTTAAAAATGTTTTTAGAAAATATTAAAAAAAATTATTTTTTTGATGTTTTCGTATTATTTACTAATATCAAAAATTAATTTTAAAAAATAAAAAATATTAAAAAAAACATCAAATACCAATTATCTAAACGGGCTATAAGAATAAATGAAATCTAAAAGCCACGAACATTACATTCTAGTTTTGTTTTTGTGGACGACTGATACTGGTTATTGCACTTGCACCGCCTGCCCACACAGACACACAGGCAGACAGAACACCATCAAGGTTTGTTTTGTCTTTTCAAGATTTCCTCTCTGTTCAAATCTTTCAGGGATGACGTCACTGGAAGAGTGGACGGGTCGTCATGTGTACGGACATTGACAAATAACTCATCATTAAACAACAGTAGGTTTTAGCTGACCACGTGACTTCACAATTCTTTGAAAAATAAATAATTTTTAGCTCAAAACTTTGTCCCTTTCCCCGGCCAGCTGATGTCCCTGCCTCGGCGGGCACTTGTGCTCACCATTATTCTTTCGGATTTTCCATCGCCAAGCAACACAGCCATTTCGCTTTTTCAACTTCTATTCGAAATATATACATATCAAGGTGCATGGTGGTCTTATTTATTAGCACGTAGCATCCCTCTGATCCACCATCATAACTATTTCCTTGCAACTTTAAATGTATTGATCATCTCGGACACAGAGAGCATCACACGTGGATCATTTTTAAGCTAGGAGCACACGAGGTTTGGATTTGCACCCAGGTTCATTCTTTTCAACTATACTGGAATAATCTCGACTATTCTAACTCAATACTTGAAAATATGTTTTCTGCTTGCAATTAATTATACCACCACTCGCCTCTTGCCTCTTGCCTCTTGCCTCTTGGCAATCGATATAGATCCACTTTTTATTTATCTATTTTATTTACTTAAGTGAAATGATATATTATATGGAATATTTTTCGTTTGTGTTTAATATCATGATATTTTTTAATTTAAAATATATTAATATGATATTTTTTGTTTTTTTACCAACACATTAAAACAATTTAAAAATACTAATTTATTTTTTTAATATAAATATAATTTAAAAAAATACAAAAACAAACATTAACACTTTATTATTATTATTATCATCATCAAGAAAGTTTAATCAATATTTAAAGAAATTAAACAGGATGGATTGATGTTGAGGTGGCATGCATTATTGTTCTGTATCAGGGAAGATCCTGTATCTTAGGTTATAAAGGGGATATTCCATCATCTCTAAATTTCTATATTCATCGTTGGTCCGGTAGAGGACAACATAAGATGCCTTTATCAGCACCGAGTCTTGGGCTTCAAACAGGAACATGTTTTAATCACGACCAGAGGTCAACTACTGATGACAGCTTTTGTACCCACATTATTATTATTATATGGTACAACGAATGTTAATTGGTTCAGCTGGGAGTATTGCGATTCCAAACAAATCAAATAACATTAAAGTATTTATTTTTTGTTGGTGGTGGTGGACCAATCGTACGGGCTGGGGAGCTATATATAAAACGCCATGATTGTGACACGTGCCTCGGTTTCCCAACCATAATTAACTTCACAAGATTGATGGCGCCTTAAATAATTTTCATTTACATTGTGTCACTCAAAACAGCACATGAACCTATGCAATTTCGATAAATAGCTGGATTTAATGCATATCTACTCTCCATCGACTACAAGTACGAGTATTACACGTATTAAAAGCACATAGGTTTCTTAGACACGACTATCCTTATGGCTTATTGTATGAGCAATGTCCATAATCTAGCGACAATCCTCAACAATGACCCGCCAATCTCCAGGGCTGCTCTTTTTTTTTTTGGACCTTTTTACCTATGGGATATGGGGCATGTGCAAACGAGCATAGCCGTTTTAACAAGCTATAATCCAATTGATATAAATTATACTAATTTTTAAAACTTACTTAAAGCCCAAGTCCATCCAGTAATGGAGTGTCCATGATCATCAAACCATTTTTAGGTCAAAATCCAATATGAATATTTAGATCTTTTTGTGCACGGGATCTCTAGAACCGTACCTCAAATTGCTCCTATTTTGAAAATTCAGCTCTTCTATTTATCTTTTCCTTTTATTTTAGAATTTATGATATTTCTGTTTAGCCCCTGTTTACCTATGAGAACCCATATTTAATAGACCTTCTATTTGGATGAGAATGTTCGGAATTGATCCAAATTGTTGATGTTCTAAACAGAAAGAAAGAAAAAGAATATATATATTACTCCAAACTACTAACAAATAAATGCTCCCCGAAGGTGGGTTCAAGTAATAAAGAGAGGAGTTATTCAACTTGAAGTTTAATTTTATGTTCTATTTATGTCATTGTTTCATTAAAAATGATTTTTTTTTTGTTTGATTAGTTCCATTCATAAAATTATATATTTTAAGTTTTAATCCTGACATGAATAAGATGAGTACAACGAGACTTACTTAAATAGTGTATAAAGTGTGCGCGTGTGTGTCTGCAACCACATTACATGGTGCGAAGGGTTTATTTTAAAGCTTGTCTTGGGACATGGTGGGATGATTTAAGTGACATTCATTAGCAGCGTTGACAGTTCATGCATGTGTCTATTCACAGCCATAATCCTCTTTTCAAAAAACATGATTTTAGCCCATATATTATAAAATAAAATTGATTCCAGGCATTAGGAGATCGAGTCCTAAGTCCTAACATATTGATCCAGCCATCCTGGGCTCTGGGAAGTTCAAACTTCCTTAATTAAACTCTTAAATCTCATCTGGTAGTCATCTTCTCAAATCTCGCTGTATACATGAAGCTCCTTTAAAACCCATCTAAATCAACTGTTCCTATCCATTAATGTCGTTTGTAACTTAATATATATGTGTAATTGCTGCGATATCAGAAATGACCAAAGTATCTTTTCTTTGTCGAGATAATGTATGCCATTGACTCTTTTCTTGAGGTTAAAAAATAAAATAAAACTGAAATGATTGCAAAAGTACTCCCACTATCATTTCTTCCCACTTTGTATTTCGATATATGAAAAAATATTCTGCACGTAAAGATCAAGATAAATCAAGGACCAAAAAGGTTATAGGAAAATAAGTAGATCTAATTCGATGTTTTGATTTCTTTCCAATATATTTTAGCAAATTCTACGATTCTTGTTTGGTTGAATTCGGGATTCGAATCTCTATCTACCCATCTTTCCCAGCTATTTACAAGATAAACACTTAATGCGTGGTTAATTTGGTCACTGATGAAGGGAAAAGAATTGATCGCGTACAAATTTGCCCATACGACTGCACATTTTTATACATGCAATTCTATATATAATGCACGCACAATGGGTTTATATAAGTTAGGAGTTAGGACCCCAACCTTCGAAGGACCTGCACGACGATAAATAAAGACATGATGATATAAAGACACCTGCCAAATTAGGGTTTGATGAAAAAAAAACATAAAGAGAGAACACTTTTTGGCACTATTTTCTAAGATAAGCTTGTAAATTATTCTGGACAAAAATAGTATACCATGTGAAGGAACAGTGAAATTAAAGTAGAACCGTATCTTTCTTTCTAAAAGCAGGGTATTATCTATGTTAATTAACTTCGTAGTTGAAAACCCAAGAAGCTGACCTCTCTTTGCCCCAGGTAAAAAAAAAAAAAAAAGGGGTGGACCACGAATCATCACGACGACAGTGAAATAAAGTTTAATTTAGAACTTATATTTCAGGTTAATTTGACAACGAACAGATATGCATATTCGTGCAAATAAATTTACGAGAAATTATTCTGGAAAAGAAAGGAGAGAAAGAAAGAAAAAGAAGATCTTTCTCAAGAACCCCAAATTAATGATACTTCTGTGTGTGAAACAAATTTGAGATAAAAAGGCTTTCGAAATTATTGTACTTCTTTAAAGCCTAATCCAACTACCATCACTAATGATCGTGCGAGAGTCGTTTTTATTATAATTTGATTTCTTGACATTTCACCAAAATGTAGAGGCAAGCGATCGGGCCGGCTAGGTAATTCTGGCAACATCATGACAGGTGCAATGTGGTGCAAATTTCGTGTTTCTTCTTCTAAATTTTGCTTTGCCAGCATCACCTTACTTTTAAGTTTTACCCTCCTTCTCTTTACATCAGTCTCATTACACCTTCAAATTACTCTAATTCAAACAATGCATATCGAGATTATTTTTTTTTATTTTTAAAAAGGAGTTATCAAGTCTATTTTTGAGAATATATACGAAGCCTATCTATCTGGGTTCCTTTTGTGAGTGTTGGTTATCAGGGGAAAAAAAAGAGGAAAGAAGATTGACCAAGTTTAGGTAAACCAAACTCACTATCAATTAACTTAACAAAACCTTGGTGGTCTTTCTCCGTAAATAAAAGAAGGCATTGCCCTAAATGTTATAGTTTGGTTTTTTTATATATAATATTGTGAAACTGAGCGCATAGTAGAATATGAACCAAATTACCATTTACCACGTAGATTCATATAGAAAACAAGGAAAATCTCTCATTGTGCAATTTTTTTTTTGGGGTATAGGAATAATCGAAGAAAATAAGTCCTGTTGTGGATACAAGAACAAGGGTAAAGGAGAAGGAAAAAAGAAGTTTGTATAATGAGTAGCATTGGAAGAGGGGAAGATTCTTGTATAAAGAGAGGGTGTCGTCCTCTACTAATCATTATATTTCTTTTTCCCTTTAACCCAAAATTGAGTGGAGTGAAGCATACCATGCTAATGAAAAAAAGCTCAGGAGGAGAGCTTAGCTGGTGAGCGGTCAGCATTGGTATGCCTTGCCGACAAGAATTTCTGTCTCTCCACTTAATGAGTTATTACAAGACCCTAAAGTGGTAAAATAATACCATACTCATCACTCCACACTACTTTTATACTCTCTTCATTCGCTTACCAGAAAGTGAAAACCTCACTTCATTTTTCACCTTTTTACTGTTTGTTTTTGGAGGTGGGTGGGTGAATCCCATACTCATCAAGTGAGAGAGAGAGAGGTATGGGGTGCTTTGAAGAATATGTTGACATAAGTGGATAGTTTCCTTGTAAAGTCAATACAGTGGTTACCATGAAAAGTTGCAAGGTGGTAAAATTATTACATTCCATAATTGGGAGACTGCTTTAGTTGTAGTAAAAATTGGTTGAAACAGCACTCTTTTTAAATTCCATGTCTTTGTTTCATTTCTCATGTGATGGCTCAAAGTCTCAAATCCCCCCTCTCCTAGTTTATCCTGATGAGTAAATTTATGAAAAAATGCCCTTGAATGGACATTCAAGTTGAGCAATTATCATGGAAAATGTCCTGTGCCCGTGCCATCATGTGGTAAAAAAGTACACATATTCTGCTGTTAATTTAGACATGAAACTTGAAACCATGCCTTGGATAAGGATGAAGACATGAACGTGTAACAGGCGGAGAAATTTTACTAGCAAGCGTTATAGATCTTTGAGGGCTAACTGCAGGATTCATGTTCACTCCTCAAACTATATATAAGACACTAACCTCCATCCCAGGCCAGCACAAACACAGAATGTGGAGTCTTTTGACAGAGCCGAGGTTCAAACCGTTTCTACTATATCAAGCACTGACGTTCCAGTACGTTTAGCATGAATAATTATGGTAGACAAAGGACGCCTATATGTGATAGCATCCCGGACAAACAAGAAGACATCTTATCCCTTTTCTATTAGCAGACATAAAATTAACAAATGTAACAAATGTACAAAGCATCTATAATCTGTTTTATATTCAGGAACTACACATGGAAAAAAATTTAGAAGCAACAACAATTCGATACCAATCAGCATGTAATTCTAAACATATCATCGGTGAATTGCACAATGAAACGAAGGATGATTGAATCTACTGCTTCCTGTTAAACTATATTTTTCCAACATGATCAGCTAAAGATACGGGACAATAAAATTAGTAGTTCGAATTTGTTGAAGAATCGCTCTCAAGCATCTTTTGCAGTGCTTCATGCCGACAGTCTTCATTTGTTTTGGGTCCTCTAAACTCCTTTCTCGCAATTATGGGGAGCATTGCCCAATTACCCTGCATGAACGTCACAAGCTTTGGAATGTTTAAAAGATAAGTTACCTGAAAGATGATTTGATGGGAAAAACCCTAATCCCCCCCCCCCCCCCCCAGTGACAACCAAAGTTGGGAAAAAGACTTCCACTTCTTTCATGGTGGGTCTCCACCTTCCCAAAGACACAAAACCAGGAGATAACAGTTAGAAGTGCTTTTCTAGCTAGAAAGGTGTTCTTTCAGGTCCTTCCGAGGTTGTTGATGCACGTAGAGGTACTTGGCTCGCCATTCACCAAACCAGCTTGTTGAAGCAACCTCTGGTTACAAACAGACATTTCACTGTCTTTGGATTCTTGTGGCGGAATTCCACCTTTAATCATTGTCCATGGCATTGTACTAACCTCCAACAATCTTATGGTGGTTTCTCCAGTTCAACAATATCTTTGTCGAGCTCTTCTGCCACCACAAAGACTAATTTAGCATAATATCTTCAGGTTCAATTAATAACGACTATCACTCAGGTCAAAGTTCCTGACAAGTGGAAAATCATCATCTTCCCAGATTAGATCGTTACAATCACAAACCCAAGTAAGAGACTTGCATATTGATTCAAGTTGCATCATAAAGAAGCCTAATTATATGCATCATAAAAAAATATTAAAAAAGAAAGGAGCAGAACCAGCCTAAGAATCCCCAGAGAAATGATATTGTACTTTGTATGTGATTCGACATTGAGCTAAGAAAGCAGCTCGAGTAGATGTGATGAAGGAACCTCTAAGCAAGGCATGTGAAGGTGCTCATATGGGCAGGAACTTTACCTAATTTTGGAACATAACATGGAAAATATGTGGCAAGGTTCAACAGAAGATCTGTTTTCCTAGAGAAAAACAAAACTAGAATCCCATTCTCCGGAACCTACTTGGGCACATAGAGGACCACAAAGAACACAAGTTTTCAAGCAGACCCTATAATCATTATATCGAACATGCAAAATAATGAAATTCAAGAAGGAAACAATGATTATACAAGGCAGTCAATCATGCTTGTTGATCAAGGAATTATAAGATCATCAAACAAGAAATGAGGGATCCACATTGCAATGAATAGGATAACAAGCGCTAAACTCCACAATTGCATCAACTTCAAAAGCTCAGCTGGACTTTTGGGTGAAATAAAAAAGAATAGTGACAAACTTTTAAAAAAAAAAAAACAAACAAACAACCTCATTCATGGCATAATGGTGAAGAATATAACCATTGAGGTTTAATCACAGAAAAAAAAGCATATACTAAAATAGAGTCATGCGCATCATGCTCAGAAAATCATCAGCTAAGCAACCCAGATATGCTTCACCCATGCTTAAATGAGAGTATCTAACACGTTATGTTCAGAGGATTGGTATCCATTGCTCTAGTTTAAACTCAATCTTAGAAAGTGGGGAGACTACTTGAAGAACAAAATTTTTTAACACTCTTCCCATTCTGAAAAATCTGTTAGCAAGAAATAGCTACCTTTACAAACAAGAACATTTTCCTTTTCTTTCCTTTTCTTTTTTTCACAAACTCAAAACCTCGAAAATTCATTCTAGAAAGAAACATGGGACCTTGCTCAAATCATGTGGCTATGCATTACTAGGCATACAGAAACAGAATCCCTATTAATTCATCTCTTCCTCCAATCTGACTGCCCCAAAATCTTCTAAAGAGTAAGTAAAGAAATACAAAAGGAAATATAAAGTGGAAAGAATCCAAATAAATCCTACAATTTTAAAATTCAAAAGTAGTGGAAAAAATGTTACACTGAGGATGCATCAACAAGAACCTCGTTTAGCACATCATCCTCACCGTTTGCCAATGCAAAGAGATCTGCATCCTTATCTTCATCGCTCAAAAACTCCCTCCTATCTAGCTTTGAGTGAGCAGCGATAAATATCAACTTTTGCACCTTGTCCATGCCTGCCCTTGATTGCCCATGGGCATACACCCATCTCAGCAAAGACCAATTGCATTTGAACCCACATGAAGTGGCATGAAGAAAAATAAGCCTAACTGCAACTTTGCCCAGCGACTTGAACTCGGTAAGATAAGTCTCCCAGACAAGCCTACTGCTCTGGGGATTTACTATTCTCATCTTTCCTGTGATGGGATCCCTCTCCCTCATCTGGACAGCCTTTGCATACACAGGATCAAGCCCTTCTGTTCTCCATTTCATGAGTTCCATCAGTACAATATGAGCCTCCTCCCTTGAAACAAGCCTGGTTATAAGCTTGTCCACATCCTTTTCCTGCTCCGAGGTCAAGCATTTGAAAGGAGGAAGGTATTTGCCACTGTTGTCCCTCAGCAAATAAAGTGGATCGAGTATGTATGCAGCAGCCCAGGCAGGATGATAATTCTTCTTGAACCTTGTTTCAATCACTTTCTCCACTGCTCCTTCAGCAATGTGGAACTTTGAACACCAGGCCTTCACTTTTGCCCTAAGTTCATCCCATAGCGGCAGACATTGCCCGACTAATGGCCTCTCTGCCTCAATCTCTTGAGCCATTTCCTTTATCAACTTAACTAGCGAATGCACCGCATCCATATCATTCCAAAATCTCACATCTCCAATCATCTCAGCAACTTCTCTTGCAGTAGGATCCTCCATGGATACTATCTTATACGATTCATCATGCAAAACCAACTGCAATGCTCGAGCTGAGCTCAATACGTCCTCTAGCATTGTATACACAGGTCCAAAATCCATCTTCTCATACTCCCGCAAGGGCATTCTCAATAATCCTGCATTCCCATACTCCTGCAATTGATATTTATGGAAACTATTTCGAACTGGGGTCTTATTATTGACAAAACTTGCAAGCTTGAAGCAATTCTCGCTCACAGTCCTGAACAGTGGAAGCTCTTTACTAAAATCCTTAATCAAACTAGTGAAACCTTGCAACTGACAAGAAAGATTGATCATCCAATGATTCTGGTTCTCTAAACTCCTCAATGCCTTGGCCTTAAACCTGTCTGCAACTATCCCTACACACTGTTGCACAAGACTCCCACAAATGCCTGTTATGGTCTCCCAAAAAACCTCCTCTGCATACTTGGAAGGCACTGAACCACTAGCAAACACAGCTCTCCTATACAAACTAGTTCCATTAGGCAAATTCACTGTCAAATTCACAAAATTTACATCACCAGAGCTCCCATTACTCTTCACCTTCCACCCATCCGATGCAATCTGAAAAAACATAGCATCTCTAATCCTTGCCTCAGACTCAGCCCTAGCTTCCTCGTACTTAACATCCAATCTCCCACCAACAAAATCCCTCCTTGAAACCACAGGCAAACCAACTTGATTCAGAAAAGCCCTGAACTTTGGATGCTCTAAACTCGAAAAGGACACAGACCCACAAGACTCGTAAACCCAATCAGCTAAATAATCAAGTGCACAGTCAATCTGGGTCTTGCTCAGAGCCTGTCCTGGCGAAGTTTTCGGACTCTTCAACCTCTTCACACTATCTTCCAACATAGCTAAAGCACCCAAATCCTCTTTCCCACCAGACAACATCAAATGTGGCTGTTGGGGCAGCATAGCCATCTCACCTGAGAATCTTGATGGATCCACAATAGCAAGAGGACTTACTTGGTACGTACTACCAACGGCTGTCACTGGATACGCTGATGATGCAACTCCACCAGAACCAGAAAGCCCTGAACTTGAAACGACAGGGCGTTTCCTATTACTACTACCATGCACTACTGTGGTAGCACCACCACCAACACCACCGCTTGAAGAAGGAGAAGGCAGTAAGGCAGTGTTTGGAGAGATTGAAGAAATGGGTTTCGGTACAGAGTTAAAATTAGGACAAGTACCACGTTTCAGATGCTCAGAGGCAGTTCTTGAAGGATTGGAAGCGGAGAATACGGCGTCGCATAATGAACACCGTAGCTTCACAGCTTTAGGAAGACCAGTGTCGGTGTTGTGGACCAACATAGGTTCTAAATGAGCCCAGTACCACGCGCCTTTTCCTTTTATTGCCTTGGTCCTTACCATCATCAGACCTTCATATCTCTTGTGTGCTGCCTTTGCTGTTAGCTCCTCTGCCGTGGCTGTGTCTACTTGTTGGTGTTGTGGTGGTGGTGTAGTTGTTGTGTTACTTGTTGCCATTATGTAATATTGTATGTATAGTTCACCAAAAAAAATGGTCAAAGTTTGAAACCTTACGGGAGATTCAAGACTGTCATTCAGCTTGGAAAGGCTGCCGGAGTGATTGTCGCCGGATTTTCGTTTTCCGGCGTGTATCCATGTCAAAGTTTTGGTCTCTTTTCTTACTGTTCTCAATATGGGGATTGGCTTAGTTTGGTCTTTCTCGAAGAGCCTGTTTTCTTAGAGGGGGAGGGGGAGGGGGGAGGGAGGGGGGGAGAGAGGTGAT
>Ga0325404_1003046_pt1 | contig 17909 bp, 10 predicted proteins | sample PopdelMetagenome_18_FD_205664 | JGI IMG/M metagenome (GOLD analysis project Ga0325404, IMG submission 205664) | Populus deltoides microbial communities from Bellville, Georgia, United States - Xylem-Control-R1 | ecosystem: Host-associated > Plants > Phyllosphere > Stem > Wood/Secondary xylem... | reverse complement strand
TTGTTCTTTTATATAATCAGTATATAGGCTGGAAACCTGTGACCCGATCTTTTAAGATCATTCTCAGGTGTAACAACGCCACGTACTGGTTAATCTGCACTTTTCTTGTTACATCTATCTGCTTAATTTGCTTAATCTGGTATATATATATATATATAAGCAAATACATGAAGTTTTGAAAAATGTGTTTTTGCATGGATTTCTTAAACACAACAAAAATTATTTTCTTGCATTATGGATTTTACAACATATTTGTAAAACTTCAAAGGGTGTTGGCCAATATTCTAAAAAATATAAAAATCTTATTTCTGGGTGGATTTCATCTATTATTCACCATTAATGTTTGGATAAAGAAATCCTAAAGGGATGAATATCCAAAATATTATTGGGATAATTTGTTATTATTCACTGTTAATATTTGGATAAAAAAACTCTAAGTGGTAAATATCCAAAATAATTTTTTAGGAATAATAAATCATTACACATCCTTGAAAGAAATCTTGATTATAATCGAGGACATTTCAATATTTTACTCCATGGTTTACGAGCCGTGAGAGTATGAAACACTAAGGCAAAAATATGCTTTTAAATCGCCATGAATTTCCTTAGATTTTTGTCCATCCTCCTTGCGATTTACGAGTCGCCAACTCTTGAAACACTAAGGGAAAAATGAGCTTTTAAAGCACATGGAATCTCCTTGGATTTCTATCTTAATAAATTTAGTTTGAGTCAAATCTAGAAAAACTGATGGGATTAGAAAACACCTACACCATAACAATTATAAAGTAAACCAAACACAAAGCAGCTTACCTTAGGTAGGGCGTACTAGGGGTGCTAATATCTTCCCTTTATGCAACCAGTCACTTGCCTTAGAATCTCTGAAAGACCAGTTAGGGTTCCTAGTGACCAAAATACTAGGTGGCGACTTCTTTACACAAACAAAACAAAAGACCCCGAAATCAATCGAGGATCGCCGCTCCGCCGCGAGGGTGCGACACCTGGGATGAACCAAATATAGATAAGAATATGGGAAACTAGACTTGCAAACACCTCTTCACATTTATAAAAGGTATAAATACAAGGGGTAGAAAAGAGGTGTCCTTTCCTCTCCCCCAAAAACCATCCACAACAGCCTGCATGTTTCCAACTGTATGTCCCTTGTTCTCTTGCTCTCTCCCAAAGAAGAAATAAAAACCAATCAGCTGCATGCAAACCCCCTACTTAGGTGCTCAGTGAGAAGAGAGTTAGAGGGAAGGAGAAGTGACCAAATACAAGAGAGGAAAAAGAGGTGACCTTTCCTCTTTCACAAAACCGTCCACAACAGCTACAACAGATCCCTCTTGTCTAGAGAAAAAAACAAAATAGATCCAATTGCATGTTCCTTTCATTGAATGTGTGAGTAAAAGAAGAGCTAGAGAGTGAGGTTGATGACTGAAACCATGGAAAGAGAGAGGGTGTAGCAGGCCGGCTGGACAACAGAATAAAGGAAAAAGAAAAACAGACTGAAAAAGAAGAAGATACCACCGAACTCTATACTAGGAGCTTGTTAAAAAAGTGAGGTAAGGTTAATTTCATCTCTTGGCTAAGGATTTACTCACGATTTAGATAAGGAGAAAGGGGGGAACCTAGAGTAGGAGAAAAGTGTTCTTGCATCTTAGCTCAAGAACTTATAACCAAAGAGAAACAAAAAGGGAACCTAAGCAGAACCTTAAGGAAGAAAAGACTCATGTGCAGACCATTTTTCATAAAAACATGAATGAAATTGAATGTATAAACATGGGGAGGGGCCGACTAGGTTAAAGGATAATTAAATTGTGTGTGAAATGAAGTAATGTATGAATGATGATCTTGTTAGATCCTCAAGGACATGCTGAAGCTGAACTAGAAGCTAAATTAATATTTATGTCTAAATTCTCATAAATGATTGACGTATTTGTAAGATATATGTAATGAAGTAATGAAAATGCTTGGATTGTGATCTTGTTGGACTCCTATGTACATTTTTATGATGGAACTAGAACTGTATGGATGACAGTTCCCATAGTTCGACATAAATTCTGCTATTTCCCTCTTTATATTTGGCCACTAGTAGTATTCCTTTAAATCTCTATACATCTTTGTACTCCCAGGATGAGTAGTAAATCAAGATTCATGAGCTTCTCTTAATATTTCATCTTTCAAAATCTTATCCTCAGGCAAATAAATTCGTTTACCCATAACTATTAGTCCATCGGATAACATTTGAAATGATGTCTCTATACCCTTGTTTACCCTCTCCTTGATCTCTCTTACTTTCCCAACTGCCTGTTGAGCCACCAAGACCTTATCTCGAAGCATAGATCGGATCTTTAACTGAGCTAACAGTGATTCCTCGGGCCCTACACTTAGCCGCAAGCCCATTTTCTTTAATTCCACTATACTTTCTTGTTCCTTATGCTCTACATCATTCATCACTGTTTTTCCCTTTCTACTTAAGGCATCGGCTACTACATTAGCCTTACTAGGATGGTAGTCAATAACACAATCATAATATTTTATTAACTCTACCCATCTTCTTTGCCGCATGTTCAACTCCTTCTGTGACATCAAATACTTCAAACTTTTATGGTCAAAATCACTCATCAGAAAACACTTGAACTGTTACTATCCAACTGTTACTGTCCGTTTTTGAACTGTTACTATCCAACTGTTACTGTCCGCTTTTGAACAGTTACTGTCTGACCTCTTCTCAGATTTTTAACTATATCTGGAGTTATAGAACTCCGATTCAAGCGAAATTTATGGCATTGGAAAGTTAAGACATGAGGCTACAAGTTCTATGTGGAGAACCCAGTTCGGCCTTTAAGACAGTCAAAATCATTCATCAATGAACCAGACCTACTACCCTATAGGGTCTGTCATGACCCAGTCTCGGTTGGTGACCCATAACTGGAGTTCTATGACTCCAAATTGAGCAAGACCAATTTCATTAGTTAGTAAACATCCAAAAATACAATTTCTATGAGGAACTTGATCCTAATTCCTTCATTCTCCTACCCAAAATCTCTTTGAAGGTTAAGAGACGAAACTGTCTAGATTCATTAGGCTTTCCATTTACACAAAACACATGAAGTTCTTTACTTTAACAACTCTTACTTTTTTCCTCAATTCAAGTTTAAGAACTCAATATATAAATTAACATCTAGGCATCAATTCATAATCGACTTGAAATGACTCACAAGACCAGGTTTAGAATATCTTACCTGGTGCGAATCAAGGCTTCGATCCCTCCTTTTCTTTCTAATGACAGTCGACCCTCCCCTCTTCTCTTTCTGTTCAATTTTTTTTCTTGTTAATCCCTTTCCCACCAGGGTTTATTTTACCTATAACCCTCAATCTGGGATGGGTTCTTGAAATTTTGGTGTTTCTCTCTTGATTTGTAAAAATAGATATAAAAACTCCCTCTTTCCTTCTTTACGTAGCTGCAGATCTGTTTTTGGTGAGAATAGGAGTATTTATGCTCTATAATTATTCTTATTTGCATTTAGGCCCCATTTTCTTTAAGTGTATTCGTTCTTGCCCCCACTTCTTTTAGTTTAGTTTATTTTCTTTAATTTAATCCAGTCTTGGTTTTTCTCGGGATTTACAACTTTAATGTCCATAACGGGTTCGGAAGGCAGTCTTTTGTATGTCTTGTTCCCTGATTCTCAACTGGTGGTATCCAGATCTCAGATCTATCTTAGAGAACACTCTAGCACCCTTCAACTGATCAAACAAGTCATCTATTCATGGGAGTGGGTATCTGTTCTTCACTGCCACTTTATTTAATTGACGATAATCAATGCACAAACGAAGGGTGCCATCCTTCTTTTTTACAAACAATACCGGAGCTCCCCAGAGTGAGTTACTAGGCCGGATGAAGCCTTTATCTAACAATTCCTGAAGCTGAACCTTCAGTTCTGCCAATTCCATAGTTGCCATCCTATAAGGAGACCGGGCTATAGGAGAAACTCCTGGAATAGTTTCTATGGAAACTTCAATTTCTCTAACTGGAGGTAATCCAGGCAACTCTTCTTGGAATACATCTCGAAACTCCCTTACAACAAGAATACTAGCCAAATCTATGCTACCCTTCTCCAGCTCTCTTATATGGGCTAACCAAGCAAAACAACCTTGATAAAAATGCACTTTTAAGTACTAATCAGTAAGTCATACAACCCATCTCTCTCATACTCTTCACCCATTACACTATGGTGACTACTCTCCCTACTTTAGGAGTCATATTAGAGGCTCCCGCTACCATTCCTGCTGCTACAACTCTCACTATATGTTCCATAAAAGCAGGATCTGAAAATGGGTTTGATCCAGTTACCGGTGCCACTATTGGGGGTATATTATCTCCCCCTTGTCTGTTTGATACCTCGGGCATAGATACATATGCCTGACGGAACAACGAATCATCTCGAAGTCTCACTTACTCATCACCTTCTGAGTAAACTGATGCTACAGGTATATGAGAGGAGGTGTCTACCAAGAGATCCCAGTTTGGATCATTTTCATTACGAAAACTCTGGTCACTTCCCCGAACTGGGGATGGATCAGTCCGGGCTCCTTGCCTTGTTCTCACCATCCTGAAACACATTTCAAAATAATATAATTATTCATGTCCCTAGAATAGCAACCTGGGCTCTGATACCAAAACTGTAACATCCCCCATTCCGAGATCAAACGACAATCTCATGCCAAACAAAAAACAGAGTAATAAATTTTTTTTTTGTATATATATATATATATATATATATATATTCATGGTCTTCATATTAAAATCTACCGACATTTCGATGGAGTCCCCCCTATACCGAAAGATCCCAAGTTATTGATATGGAATCTGTTTACACTTCTAATAGCTCGCATCTCATAACTTAATTCTCGACCCAATCATCATGGGTTTCAATTCCACAGTTATACTCACACCTATCAATCACAATATTTATGATATGCATTATATAACAAATATCATTATGGATGCATAAAAATAAATAAATATAAATACATAGACATGAAATATGGTTAAAGGAACTACATGGTTAAATTCATTCAATCAAGTTTAACATTAATTATACAAATTAAGTTATACAAACATTTTTATGTTTATAAAATACAAGAATATACTCCCTAGAACCTAGATTACAAGAAGGGAACATAAGCTAGGGTCTACTCATGTCGTGCATGAGATGATCCTGAAACAAAATATATATTATTGAAAGGTGAATATTACAATAAATATAACAACAAGAATATCTAACAATTCCAACAGGGTAAAATGCATTCATAGTTCATTCACTTATCCTTTCTCATTTTTATTAGAATCTCTTCCTTATTCAACTATTAATAACTGTTCCCTCTGCCACTTTCAACCTTCATTTTAGACTTTATAAGATCAACCATGATTATTCTTGCTTATCACAATACCGATACCAATTTCATTGGTATCATCATCATCACCCCATAGGAGTTGATGCAAGGTGATCCCTTTACCCGGGATCCTAACATACACTAAATGTATGCTAGCCAATACATGGTGATCCCCTTACCCGGGATCCTAACATACACTAAATGTATGTTAGCCAATACATGGTGATCACTAAATGTATGCTAGCCAATACATGGTGATCCCCTTACCCGGGATCCTAACATACACTAAATGTATGCTAGTCCATACATGGAGATCCCCTTACCCGGGATCCTAACATACACTAAATGTATACGAGTTTACGCCTCAAATCGCATTTCTCATATTTCTTTTATCAGTGATAATTTCATCATTTGGCAATTCACACAACAAGTTTTCACCTTGAATACACATACATTCAGTAATTCACATTTCACATTGGTAATATAAATAAATCATGGAATTAACTAGGAAGTATAGGTGTGATTCACTTACCTGCAATAGAAGCTCTACTCGTGCTCCCCTACTGCTACTGCACCACGCCTGTGGTCTCTCCTGCAATTCACAGGTTTATCTCATAAATTTTCCTCACCCAATGATATGTTTTATTATACTCATATCAACAACCAATAAGTCTTTCTTTCAGTCATTTCTTAATATTTTATGTTTTTCTCATTTCACCAATTAATATTGTTACTCTTTGTCCAACCACAGTTATCATTCCTTATATATATATTGAACTGTTTCTGTCTCATTTTTTTGAACTGTTACTGTCTCATTTTTTGAACTGTTACTGTCTCATTTTTGAATTGTTATTGTCTAGATATTGAACTGTTACTGTCTTATTTTTGAACTGTTATTGTCTAGATATTGAATTGTTAGTGTCTAGATGTTGAACTGTTACTGTCTCATTTTTGAACTGTTATTGTCTTATTTTTTTGAACTGTTACTATCTAGATATTGAACTGTTACAGTCTTATTTTTTTGAACTGTTACAGTCTCATTTTTGAACTGTTACAGTCTCATTTTTGAACTGTTACAGTCTCATTTTTGAACTGTTACAGTCTCATTTTTGAACTGTTACTGTCTAGATATTGAACTGTTACTGTCTCATTTTTGAACTGTTACTGTCTCATTTTTTTTGAAATGTTACTGTCTCATTTTTTGAACTGTTACTGTCTCATTTTTTGAACTGTTACTGTCTCATTTTTGAATTGTTACTGTCTAGATATTGAACTGTTTTTTGAACTATTACTGTCTAGATATTGAACTGTTACTGTCTCATTTTTAAACTGTTACTGTCTAGATATTGAACTGTTACTGTCTCATTTTTTTTTGAAGTGTTACTCTCTGACCTCTCCTCAGATTTTTAACTATATTTAGAGTTATAGAACTCCGATTCAAGTGAGATTAGTCTTGTTGGAAAGCTAAGACATGAGGCTACAAGTTCTCTGAGCAAGGAGAATCCAGTTCTACCTCTAAGACAATCAAAATTTCTCATCAACGAACTAGACCTACTACCTTATAGGGTCTGTCATGACCTAGTCTCGGTTAGTGACCCATAGTTAGAGTTCTATAACTCCAAATTGAGCAAGACCAATTTCATTAGTTAGCCAACATCCAAACCTACAATTTCTATTAGGAACCTGATCCTAATTCCTTCATCCTCCTACCCGAAATCTCTCTGAAAGTCAAGAGACGAAACTGTCTAGATTCGTCAATCTTTCCATTTACATACAACACATGAAGTTCTTTAATTTAGCAACTCATACTTTTTCCTCAATTCAAGTCTAAGAATTCAAATCTATAAATTAACATTTAGACATCAATTTATAATCGACTTGAAATGACTCATAAGAGTAGGTTTAGAATACTATACCCAGTACGAATCAAGGTTTCGATCCCTCCTTTTCTTTTTAATGGCAGTCAGCCCTCCCCTAGATTCTTGTTCAATTTCTCTTGTTAATTCCTTTCCTACCAGTGTTTATTCTACCTATAACCCTTAATCGTGGATGGGTTTTTGAAATTTTGATGTTTCTCTCTTGATTTGTAAAAATAAATATGAAAACTCCTTCTTTTCTTTCTTTATGTTATCTGCAGATCTGTTTTTTGTGAGAAGAGGAGTACTTAAGCTCTATAATTATTCTTATTTGCATTTAGGCTCCATTTTCTTTAAGTGTATTCGTTTTGCCCCCACTTCCTTTTAGTTTAGTTCATTTCCTTTAATTAAATCCAGCCTTTTTTATATTATTTTTTTCTCAGGATTTATAGTTTGGCTAATGGCAACTGCGATGGATAGTTAGGTTATGTTGGATGATTAGCTTTGGCTAATGGCATCCTAAGGGGATGGCTAAGATGAATTGATGATTAAGTTTGGATAATGGCATCTGCGATGTATAGTCAGGTTATGTTGGATGATTAGCTTTGGCTAATGGCATTCTAAGGAGATGGCCGGGATGGATTGATGATTAGCCAAAGCTAATGGCATTCTAAGGAGATGGCTGGGATGGATTGATGATTAGCTTTGGCTAATGGCATTTGCGAGGGATAGCCAGGTTATGATTGATGATTAGCTTTGGCTAATGGCATCCGTGATGGATAGTTAGTTATGTTGGATGATTAGCTTCAGCTAATGGCATCCTAAGGAGATGGTCGGGATGAATTGATGATTAGCTTTGGCTAATGGCATCCTAGATGGATGACTGGGTTGTGTTGACGATTAGCTTTAGCTAATGACATCCTAGATGGATGGTCGCGTTAATTATGATGATTGGCCTTGGCTAATGGTATCTGTAAGTGATGACGGGTTTGATTTTGTGATTAGATTTGGTTAATGACATTCGAGGCAGATGACCAAGTTTGGATGTTAAGATTAGCTACGACTAAAAGCATCTAAGGTGGATGACCAGGTTAAAGTGAAGTAATTAACCCCAACCGATGTTTAAAATTCAGCCTCATAACCCTTATAGAGAGGTTAGGGCATATAAGTGAGAATAAAACACTTAATGAAATAATAAGGATTGTGCAATGCATATGAGAAGTAAAAGAAGAAATGTACCCATTTAAAGTTGATAACAAAATGTAACGATAATGATCTTCTAGTTGTTTATCATTATGTTTAGATTATTTACAATTCTTGTATCCAAGTGTTTTTATAACAGGGACATCGCACAATCAAGGTGAATAGAAAAGTTCATTCCACGAGTTCATATATTTTGAAAGGTGCTATGTAATAGTATATTTTAGATGTTATATATTTAATAGGAAGGAATATACTAGTTGTATAGTTGCCGATGAACACTTTTGTATGAACTTGTAACGATACAATATTAGATTAGGAACGCCAGTTAATGCTTATGTTAATGGGATGTAATGTAAACTTATGATTGTACCAATATAATGTTGTGGTATATGTAATGAATATTTTTTTTATGAAAATGATGATTCTCACTATTATATGCGTATTGTGCAATACTAATGAAAGGAATCCATCCATCAATTCTCAAAATGTTATTATGAAAAACATCGAATGTACTAGTTGTGTATTGTCATTCGACACTTTTGTATAAACTCATGACAATAACGAGGCTAGAACATGGACGTAATATTATAAACATGTCAATGGGATGTAACGTGAACTTACGAATATGTAAATATAATATCATAGGTATGTGTATCGAGTAACCATTTTATAAGGATGTTGATTTACGACAACCATATCAGTATTGAGCCATGATAAGGAATGAAACCTATTATTAACCTTGGGATGCTATTGTGAAAAGCATCGAGGATGTAAGGACAAAAACAAAATACCACCAATTTTGACTTTGAAGTAGCTAGGTCATTACACTTTGCTTGATATTTGTTTTATCCTTTGCAAAAACATTTTTTTTTTTGGTTTATAAGGAAGGAAATACTCAAAAGAATTCCTAGTCTATTATATTGGTGGAATATTCACTTTTAGGATTCTTGAAAGCAAAAGATGTGCTTGTCTAAATGTGTATTTGCATAGACATGTAAAAGGAAACAAAATAAATTTTGAAAAAAGAAAATACATGATCTCATTAAAATAAAGGCTTGTTAACAAAGGAAAAACTTGTGGCATCATGAGCTAAATTGCTAACAACATCAGAAAGGTAAAGTAAAACAAAGGCAAAGTATCTTGATTGACATGATCAAACAAAAGCAATTACTTTTTAAACACAAGAGGAATAAGCTCAGTTTCCAATTCTAGAATTTCTCTTTATCTATTAACTTTCTCACAAAAGCTTTTATGAAAGTCTTTTTTAATGTGTGAATAGACAAATGAGACAATATCTCATCCTCCACTTTAACTTTTGTCTCCAAACTTTATCCCTTATCTTCATACTCTAAGGTGTTGATGTGTAGGTCAACTATCTACAAATGTTCAACTACAAGTATTTCTTTGCTCATTTCCATTTCAACTGTTAGAGTACCTTAAGTTAACATCTATATCACTTCATTGTGGAAATCTTCACTCTCACATTTATTCCTTCCATATCCATCTTTCACATTCATTTCATAGATCTCATTCATAGAATCTTTCAAGGTAGAGGATTTGTATTCATATTAAGAGCTTCATCAAACGTTATCCATCCAGCTTTGATCAATTGTAAGAGCTTGTTTTTGAACTAGTTGCAAGAGTCAATGTTGTGCCTAATTATGCCTGCATGACATTCACAAGTGAGCTCTAGTTTGTACCAATTAGGATAGGATGGTTGTAGTGGTGTGAGAGGAATCAATGTTGTGTCTGACTATGCTTGTATGATATTCAGAAGTGAGCTCTAGTTTGTACCAATTAGGATAGGGTTGTTGTGCAGGTATGGGAGAAACTGGAGCTACTTATCCAATTCTTAGATAAAGGTAGTGGGGATAATTCTTCATGGGTTGTATGTTAGTTTCTTCTAGGTCAGTTCTCAATTTGATTATTTTGTGTTTCGAGTTTTTTTAGTGGGTAAAGGTAAGTTAAAGTTGACATTAGCTATTTAGGATGAAGAGGCTTAAGTGTTATAGTTTTGGAAATTCTTCCTTTTACCTTTATATCCTCCTTTGACATTATTAACATCTATCTTTTTTCTTCAAAACCCTTATTCTCAAATGGTGCACAAATCGTTTCACTCCATATACCTTACTCAATATGCTCAATCACTATCACAACATCAGTAAACTACTGAGCTGATTTACCCATAACATGCTCATAGTAGGGTGTTTTTGTTGGGTTCTTGAATGTCATACACATAGCGAAAATAATAAAACAAAATTATTCAAGAGTCCCTAAGATCTTGTTAGATAGATCATGAGTTGTTTAGGGATTTATTACTTGAAAATTTGATCTTCTTCGGCTTTGAATAATTCTTTAAGGTTAAGTTGTCGCAAACCACAAGTTATCTAATTGTCCAGCCTTCAATGATAATCCATACGAACTACTAGTGAGAAATATCCTAAATCTCTATTTAAGAGATAGGGATTGCTATGCTTAGAGTACTAACTCTCTATTCTATGACTTGCATAGTTTCTCTATCTAACAAAAAACCACTAAAAAAATAAGAGTATAGATTACTATTTAGAGGAAAATCTAAAAAAATCCTATAAATTGACAAAAAAAAATGTTCCCCTTTAATAATATTTCTATATTAATTCAACACAATTTTAGAAATTAACTCAATCATGTCCTTAGTTGATTTTTCTAGGTTTACAAATATAATTCATGTTTTAGTTCTTAATTTATAAAATATATTTTAATCAAGTCATACTTAATTAAATCATTCCAATTTAATTTATGGTTAATGGTTTTTAATGTGTGTGACCCATTAAGTTCCTAATAAGTTGGCCCAAATATAAATTATAATTCAAATTAAATAGACTTAAATAAATTAAATAATTTAATTTAATAACAATTTTACAATTGATTAATTTATATTTGAAGATCAAGTGTATCGTCTAGCAATGTGTTATGATTCTCCAGATATTAGAAAAGTCATTAGTAGTTTGACTTCACCTTTCAATGACTGGTATCTCATTATAATTAATATTCTTTCATCAATAATATTTTGATTTAACATTAAAGCATGAACTATGTCTGCCATGTTAAATCATGTTTGTTCTTTAAATAATAGTCATTGATTGTTTGAATAAAATTTGAAACTCTTTTCAAATCTCATTCCACCTTGACCAAGGATTTCTCAATCATTACTATTTGAGAACAGATGTAACATTTTCTTAATTCTCTTAGGGTTATGAACTCAAGTACCTTTATATAGTTCATGTTATACCCAATATATGCCCCTTCGTTACTTTGATTAAGATAACATGTAACATGATCAAAGCATAACATTCTCTATATAAGATAACTTAGTGATTTCAAGTCTAAAGATCACATACACAACCATCATGTGAGCCTTTCCATTGACATATCTCTCTATATGGAATTCTATGTGGGTTAGTTCAGTGTACATATCTTATAACAAGTATTTACATATTAGTTCTAGATATCCCTTATACCTCAGCTTATGAGAACAATTGCTTCCTTTCATAAAAAGAAAGAACATACTATGTATCAGTCTTTATGACTCTAATAAATGTCTAGTATTTAAAAAAGCATCAACCAGGAACATTTTAGAAATAATACTTTAATGCAATAGGAATCCTATAATTAGAACAACTTTATAATTTTCTTTGCAAATCATTTTTATCTCATGAACTTTATCTTTATTTAAGATTCATAAATCAAATATTAGATTCATTAATATAATATTATATGAATATTGAAAATAAATTAAGCATTTATTAATAATAAATATTTATTTCCATGAATATAATAATACCATATGTAACCAACCAATTGGCTATAAGGCATATTAAACTAACAGCTTCAACAATATTAGTAAACATGGTGACCATCTCTCTATCTAGGAGTGGAGGATGTACTTAGGTGGGCAAATCTCTCCATCTTTAAGCATACTCCGCATAGTCTCTTTATCTCCCTTCTTTATAAGAGACATACTAGACCTATCAAGATCAATGTCCATGTTGTATTTGTACTACTAATGAAAGTAACTACAAGATCTTTTCATCTTCGGATCTGCATGTTGTCTAGCATCTTAAAGTAACTTCACTTAAACTATCTTGAACTAAGTGCAATAGCATCTTTTCATCATGCACAACCTCTGACATTTTGTTACAGTAGGATTTGAGATGAGTAAAAGGGCATTTAGTTCCAATATACTTTAAAAATTCAGGTACATGAAATTTCTTTAGCATGACCACATTTTGAATCAGGCACATTTCAGTAGCTTGCATGGGTTCATATAAGTCAACACCTTTGATGGAACTTTTGCCTCTAATGCTGCTATCTTATCATACTTGACATCCTTAAAGTATTTTGTCTTGTGATACTCATTAGCATATGCATCTACAACTGTTGGGATAAGTGGAGGTATAGTTAGATATACGAATGCCAAGTTGTAGTAGGGTTATTAACCTTGTCCACTTGGTATAGTTGGTTGCATGAATTCCATATTGTAGTGGGGTTCTTGACCATGGCCACCTACCCTTTATCCAGGTTGGATTGTAGCTTGGATTTGAGCAAAGGTTGCTGGCCAATCAGATGGACCTTTACCAGAGATATTCTTAAGTGTCTTCTCAAGTATGCTAGTAATGCAAGCCATGTTGAGTTTCAAGGAATCTAACTCCCCTTGAAAATGAGAATCACGATGGGCATGTTCTTTGTCCTTCATGTTTCTTCATCAAGATCTAGTGTTATAGATTTTATAGGTTTGGATTTTTCAAGGACCTATATATCAACTTGTATTTGCACACATGACATTTTAAAAAACCCAAAGCAAGTATGAATGCAAATGTATGAAAATGTATATATACATATATTTAATATGAAAAATAAATTATCAGGGAGTTAAACATCCTAAGGGTAGGTTCTAGTGGGGTCAAACATCCTAAAGGTAGGTTCTAATCATTAAGTAAGTGTGGGTAGGTTTTCTATTTGGTCTCAAAAGGATCTTAAATATGCCTAGTGATAGTTTTCATAAAGACAGTATGAGGGCATTGCGACAAATGGTTAAAGCACATATGCCTATTATTACCATGCAGATAAACATGAGTTGGGTGTCTTACGCATTTGAACCCTGACCAATAGTCATAAAGCAGATCATTAATCCCTACCTAAACTAGAAGCTTGTGTGTGCTTTCAAAAATTAAAGCTAGTGATGCATGATGCCTTAATCCAGATTCAATATACAAATGCATGTGCAATACATATATAAAAAAATAAAGCATAAAAAGAATTCATAATGATAATAAAAATGATAGACAAAAGGTAGTAAAAAATTAAAGCATTAAAAGAATAAAAAAGTATAGACTAACAAAAAATAAAACACAAATTGTTTTCGGCTGACACAGAAATTGTTGGTGAAAACTAAGTCTCTGCCGACTAAAAAATCATCAACGGAACTCTTATCGATGCCGATTCAGAAGTCAGTAGCGGCGATGGAATCGTTTCTGGTTTCATAACTTCCTTTTGGCCAAGCGTAAGGCTTACGCAAGGCTTCCCTCTACCTATACTTATCACTTGATGTGGATATAGGGCTCACTGAATCACATTCCCTTCATCATTCATCATCAACAACACAAACATCAACGCAATTTATTTACCCAGGTTTTCCTAACTCATTCCTTCCAATATCAGTATTTAGCATAACTACTACATAAACTCATGCATTCTCACTTGCATTATGACAATGTACCAATACAATTCATAAACACATGCTCACTTTCTTGATTCACAACCATACATATCCATTCAACACATCAATGAACCAAGGCATTAACTAGAGAAATTCTTGTTTCAGCTGCAACATGTCTCTTAAGGTTTATTAGCAACACAAATTCATATTTAACATTAATTCAACACATTTACATATAATTCCAGCGACTCAATATGCAGAAATTTCATCATTAACTCATGTATGTATTTTGTTTTTGGTTCAAGTATGTTTCTACAGTTCTAACAAGATCATCATTCATGCATTTTGACACTTGAGTTCATAATTTGTCTAGCCTCACTATATATGGCCGGTTCTTTTTCTAGGTTTATATATTCAGAATCATCCATTTCCTTTATTGAATGTTCTGGAGTGAGGTCACCCTATTCAACCTCGTTTTTGTCCCTCCTTTTAGCTTAGTTATTTCCTTAACAGTTGATGTAAAATTCCTGGGCCATGCACCCATAGTTTCTTCTTCCTTTTGGTTTCAAGGCCTTAAGAACAAGTGGAGAAAGACATGGTTTATACCTCATGGATCTAGTAGTTTTGGGAAGGGTTTAACAATATTTCTCCCCTTCTGCTCTTGATTTGCCTCTTCCTCTTCCTCTCTTTAGGTTTCTCCTCCTCCGTCTTCAGTTTCCCATTGGTTTTAGGCCTCTACTCCCTTCATGTTTGCAACTGTTCAACCTCCTCTCAAGCTCTCCATTCTCACTCTCACACCTAAGGAGGCACGTGCAGCAGAGTTTGTTAAGCTCTCTTTGCGAAGGAGGAAAAGGACAAAAGCATGTAGCCCATTTTAGGAAGAGGAAAGGGGGCAAGAGCATGCAGCTCATTTTAGGAAAAAGGAAAAGTAGCCCTTTCTCTCTCTCTCTTCTTGTATTTATACCCCCTCTTAAATGAGGTAGGGTGGATCACGCTCAAATTTTTATAAGAGTTCCGAAGGCCATTTTCATTGCAGTAGCTATGTAATCGTTAATCGGTGAAGAGGAGGTTTGGTCACTCCAGGTCAGAGTAACAATTCAAGAGGACCATAACTTTTGATCTGATCGTTGGATTGCGCTCAAATATTTACAGGAGTTTCCAGAGTCCGATTTCCTTGAAGAAGCTATATAATCTCTAATTAGTGAAGAGGAGGTCTGGTTGTGCCAGACTAGAATTATAGCTCAAAAGAGCTATAAATTTTGATTCGATCGTTTGATCGCGCTCAAATTTTTATAGGAGTTTTTGGAGGCTGTTATCCTTGGAGTTGCTATGGACTTGCTAATATGTGAAGAGGAGGTTTGTTCATGCTAGGTTAGAGTAACAACTCAAAAGGGACACAACTTTTGATTTGACCGTTGGATCACGCTTAAATTTTTACAAGAGTTCTGGAGGTTGTTTTCATTGGAACAACTATGGACTCGCTACTTGGTGAAGAGGAGGTCTAGCAGTGCCGAACCAGATTAATAACTCAAAAGGGTCATAACCTTTTATTCAACATTGGATCATGCTAAATTTTTTAAATACCTATGGAATCGCTAATCGGTGAAGAGGAGGTCTAGTCAGGCCAGGTCAAAGTAACGGCTCAAAAGGGCCATAACTTTTGATTCGATAATTGGATCGCGCTCAAATTTTTACAAGAGTTTCTGGAGGCTATTTTTTCTTGTAGTTTCTATGTAAGTGCTACACAGTGAAGAGGAGGTGTGGTCGAGCCAAGTCAATGTAACGACTCAAAAGGGCCATAACTTTTGATCCAATCGTTGGACCGCGCTCAAATGTTTACAAGAGTTTTTGGAGGCTGCTTTACTTTGAGAAGATATGGAATCACTAGTTGGTAAGAAGGAGGTCTGCTAGCACCGAACTAGAATAACGGGTAAAAAGCCATAACCATTTCCAACGTTGGATCGCGTTTAAGTTTTTACAAGAGTTTTTGGAGGCTATTTTCATTGCTGGAGGTATGACATCTCTTTTTATATATATATCAAAATGTAAGTATGTAAAAAGATCAAAAAATAGACATTGCTAGAGAACTAGTAAGTTTAGATACAAGGATGATCAGAAAGGGAATAGGCTCTCTAAGAGACCAAAAAATCAAACCACTAAAAAATAATAACAGTGAAAAAAACAGACAATGGTTATGAGAGGAACCAAGGAGTATAAGGTTCCTAACCTAACATAAAGCAAAACAGGAAAAGAAATAACTTGAAAAACAAATCAATAGTGATGAAAGACCAGAGAGCTCAAGTTGAAGAGATGAACTCCTAAGGTATCAAGCAGCAAGCCGATAAGGATGAATCAGCAACAGCTACAGAACAAAAGGATGAATGAAACTCTTAGCAGGAGAGACCGAAGCCAAGAGCCCACAAGTTGAAGCCAAGAACAGACAAGCCGATGAGCACAAGAGGAAGCCATGCAGAAAATCCAGGGACGAAGAACTTTCTGCCATCCATGTAGATTCAATTACCAGCCATCCATGCAAAGCATGCCCATGCATGCAGAGATGTAGAAAGCCATCCTTGCAGAGATAGAGACAGCCCAGCCAGGTTCTAGCCAGAACACATTAATACACTAGCAGCAGCCAAGAATAGGTGGCAACAGCTCATCCATGCAGATACAAGGAATAATGAACATGAGAGAATGTAGATAGAAGTCTGAAGATCAGCCAAGAAGCACAGGACCGGTGTCAATAAAAGCGGCCAACAGCTGAATCACCAAGCAAATAAGGCCATATACATGTGCATGTAGAGCCCTTTCCTCATCACATCCAGAGAACGAAGTATAGCCAATCAGAAGCTCCCACCCAGCCAAATTAAATGAAAGACCATGCAGAAACGAGGAACCATGCACGTCCAGCCCTCAACATGCAAGGCCAAACAGAAATACCAAGAACTGATCAACGCATGCAAGCTCATGCGATCCCATGCAGAACACAAAGGAACCACAAGCAAACAAATGAAGATAAATGGAACCAGCCAATGAGGAGTGCACACATCAGCAATAGAGCTTCAGCACACCAAGTAAGTAGCCAACATTGACTCCTTGATGAAGAGACGTGGACTCATTCATGCAGAAACAGAGCAATCCCAACTTCTACATGCTAAGACGCCAAGACATCCATGTAGAGGCTCTTCCATGCAAAGACAAGATAGCCATGCAGAGGCTAAGGAGATGCAGCCAATTAGAGGACACCAGATCATTCCATGCAGCTGAGGAGATGTAGCCTTCCATCATTAATCATGACAGGCAGAGACGTGGAGATGCAGCCAACCATGCAACGATACAAAGCAAAGACCAGCCAAAGAAAGCAACAATAAGTAATTAGTACTTAAAAGTGCATTTTTATCAAGGTTTTATATCATCATTTTACACTTGAAGTATCAATAACTCCTTAACTAAAGCATGTTTTATAATAACATATCTAATAATATAAGATACCTTTAATTTATGGTAAATGTTCATCTTAAATGCAGGCCTATCACATAAATAAAAGAATTGATTGATGAGTTGAAGTACTGAAATTGAAAGGACAAAGAGATGGCTAAACTTAGAAAAGAGATGCTGGTGCAGTCCAAATTGGAACATTGTTCGGTAATTGGGTCATATCTGGAGCTGTAGATCTTGGATTTAGGTCCATTTTATATGGATGGAAAGATAAGACATAGGCCTACAACTTTCATGTGAAGCCCAAGATTTAAAAAGGC
>Ga0325404_1003043_pt1 | contig 17912 bp, 11 predicted proteins | sample PopdelMetagenome_18_FD_205664 | JGI IMG/M metagenome (GOLD analysis project Ga0325404, IMG submission 205664) | Populus deltoides microbial communities from Bellville, Georgia, United States - Xylem-Control-R1 | ecosystem: Host-associated > Plants > Phyllosphere > Stem > Wood/Secondary xylem... | reverse complement strand
CAAATATTTTTTTAATTCAAATATATCAAAATAACATATTTTTAATTTTTAAAATTAATATATCAAGAGTATAAAAAAAACAATTTAATATCTTTTTAAATAATGAACCCAATTGGAACACTCTTCCCCAACGCGTGTATTACACTCCAGCAGTCTAACGAAGTGCTTATTGAATTTTGAATAAATTTAAGAGAAATCAACGATTATCCTTACATCAACGATTAAATATAATCTAAATACATTTATTATATTTCTTAAGAATTATATTTTGTAAAAATTAAAATTAAATATCCAAATAAAAATGAATAATATCACTATATATATAAAATATATTACAAATAATATTAACAATAGCATGATAAATGTTGAACGTGGTTTCCACACTGCTCATAGGCGTTAATATCCAAGAGCTAGGCAGCTAGCAGCATTGAATTTTGAAGGACAGCGATTTTAAAAGGATAAGGCTATAATAAGATATAGTTTGGGGCTGCTTGTTAATTTAATAATCTCATTTGTAGGAAACCTTCCACCTCGATACAGCTCAGCAACAGCCCCCAGAAAGAAACGCCTGGAATCATCTTAAACCTGGAAAAATAAAGTAAGAGTAATAAAGTATCCACTAAAATTCCTTTTAATGCGGGCTCGCCACGTAGATAAATAAATATCATCACAAATAACAAAGGGTGTTTACAACGTAAGCAGGTTAGGGGTTTATTCGAAAAAATTAAGGTTATTGGGTTGTTTGATTAACTTCTGAGCTATTAGATTAATTTTAATTAATTATTTTTATTAAAACAATGTGAATTTTTCTTGCTGGGAAAGATCTCCTCGAAAAAGACCTGACCAAGGTTTAAATTAATTTTAATTAAATCAATCAAGTCGCAAATCAATCTTATTAATATTTTTATAGTCAACATAAATTTAATTTCGAGTTATGGGTCTCTCAAGTCAACTCCTTCACTTAACAACTATGGTTAGCACTAACAGACAGGCTAAATTCCTGGATTTATGAACAATAGAGATTAGAGAGGCTAAGTTTTTGTAGATTAGGCTCCCATAAATAGTGGGGTCCCTCCTTGTGGGCAGTGGTTGCGACGAAGACACATGGCAGCAACCCAGACCAAGCTTTTTGAATGAATTCTGGAGGCTGTTGGGTGCCGTGGTTGTACATATTAAAAATAAGTTTATCAAGAGAAAATATTAAATCAATAATCTTTATATATTAATATTAAAAAAATTAAAAAAATTTCATATATATATTTTTAAAAAATTAAAGTAATACGACGAGTAAAACGTGTGTGATTGGCTTGCTGGACTGGTTTAGACTTTCTTATATAAATGGAAGGTAGGAAATGAGAAAATTGTGGGAAACTAATATTTTAATCATTTTACCAAAATAAATATACAGACAACAACATCAACAGCAACAGCTTCGTTCTATGAATTTTTTTTTTTAATGAATCATAGGAGGGGTTGATGAGAGAATTTTGATCCTTTTAGGAGGAGGAGGAGGAGGAGGAGGAGGAGGAGTAGGAGGCTTCTTTTGAGTCTGTGTTTTACTTTTTATTTTTTGGTTTTGAAGAAGGCTCTTGCTGCTTTGAATTACTTTTCTTCAATCTGTAGGCTGAAAAAGCAAATGATGAGGTGGTGGGTTTCTGCTCTGCAATTAACAGAGCTATTTGTAAGCACGGTAGTGCATTTGCTATTTGGGTTTTACGTATATAGCACAGCTTTGGCTGGTGATCTTTCACAGGCTATGAATGAATGGTTTTCCAAGCCTAATGTGCATGTTGTTGTTAAAGAGGAGGAGACCAGAGAGACGACATCTTCATCAACAACGAAGACGACGACCAGCGTTGATGACTTGCCACCTATTGTGTTGGTTCATGGAATCTTTGGATTTGGCAAAGGGGTAATTTATTTTTTCTTGTCATGATATATTAAATAGATTTTTAGTTGCATTTTGTGCCTTCAAATAAATCTCCTTTTGGTCCACGGGGTTTTGATTTTCTATTTGGTTCCAGAGATTGGGAGGTTTATCGTATTTTGCTGGAGCAGAGAAGAAAGATGAGAGGGTCCTGGTGCCTGATTTGGGGTCTCTAACGAGCATCTATGATAGGTAATTAGTTAGCAAATGCTTGCAATTTAGGGGTTTTCATTTTGGCAATACATTCTCTTTGGTTTGTTCTTAATTCGAGTGCTTCTTCTTTCTGGGTTTCAGGGCACGCGAATTATTCTATTATTTGAAAGGTGGGCAAGTTGATTATGGAGAAGAACACAGCATGGCTTATGGCCACTCACAATTTGGACGGATTTATGAACAGGGTTAGATGATCTTCCTTCATTTCTTTTATTTTTTTAAAAATTTAGTTTTGATTTCTGAACTATTTCTTTATGCTGTCTTTTCTATTGGATCATTATCTGTGTTTAAGTTTGAAATGTCTTTGATTGTTGTGATTGGAATGTAGGGCACTATCCTGAATGGGATGACGATCACCCTATTCACTTTGTTGGGCATTCTGCTGGGGCGCAGGTTGTTCGCGTACTGCAGCAAATGCTTGCTGACAAGGTTAGTCTAGTTTATGTTTTGAACAGTCATCAAAGAATGTCTTAGAATTTCAAGTTTGATTGTATGTTTGTTCATGATGACTTTGTAGGCATTTAAGGGGTATGAGAACACTTCTGATAAATGGGTGCTAAGCCTCACCTCCGTGTCCGGAGCATTCAATGGGACTACAAGGACCTACTTAGATGGGATGCAGTGAGTGTGCTTTCCGAACTTGGTCTTCTATTTAAAACTTCTCTCTAGAATTCTTAAGGTTTCAATTACTTAAACGATATTGTCTTACTGACAATGTGCAGAAAATTAGTATGATTTGAAATTGCTAATGACATCAGTATGTAGCTGCAAGATTTGGGACTCAATGATGCCTATATAAAATATTTTATTTTAATTTTCTCACTAATGACTGAGCATATACTACCATAGATTTGATAATCAGAAAATAATCAAACACTGGTATTCACCCCCTTCTTTAGAGATTTTCCCAAATGATGTGGTAGTTGAATTAATGAAACCCTTATTTCTGGTTCGATGTTTTCCTTTCCTCATTCCCTTTTCATATCCTTTGTTTGTTTTTTCTCATAGAAAAATTCTGCTTTGTATTTAATTGACACTCCCTTTTCATTATTAGTTGCTCTTGAATAGAACTCTATCAATTTGCATCTAAATTTCGGACTGCATTTTCAATATTCCAGGCCAGAAGATTGGAGAAACATGAAACCAATTTGCCTGCTTCAGTTCTGTCGCTTAGGAACAATAATTTATGATTGGCTTGACATTCCTTGGCTGAAGGCTTACTACAACTTTGGATTTGATCACTTCAACATGTCCTGGAAAAATATGGGCATTTTTGGTCTTATTGACTGCCTGTTGGGGAATACAGGACCCTTTGCTTCTGGAGATTGGATACTTCCTGATCTTACAATTCAAGGGTCTATGCAACTCAACTGCCATTTACAAACCTTCCCTGATACGTACTATTTCAGCTATGCCACCAAACGCACTAAAAGAATCTTCGGTATCACTGTTCCTTCAGGCATATTTGGAATCCACCCATTGCTTTTTATAAGAGTGTTGCAGATGAGCCAGTGGCGTCATCCTCCAGATGTATTTCCCCCTTATAAAGGATACAGGTGCATTCTTTTATCAATATATCATTCGCAATTGATTTAATTAAGAATAGAACGCAAAAGCTTTCCTATAATTACTTAATGTTTCATATTAGGATCATTTTAATGACTTTGACTTCACGTTTCATTTTCTCATATCATTAATGAAAAATATTTTTAATTAATCAAATTTTACTTAAATCATCAGTGAGCTTGTGAGGACTATTGCACATGTCTTTCGATTGTAGAATCCCAAATGAATTATCCTCTGTGATATGCTTAGTTTCTAGCAAGAATTCAGGAGATAGAACATTGTACTGAATTTCAACAGCAATGAAACATCTGAGAAGCATAATCAAATTGTATGATTGCTTACACCTTGAGTGAATGTGTGCGCACAGGGATGAGGATTGGCAGGACAATGATGGAGCACTCAACACCATATCTATGACCCACCCTCGTATTCCAGTTGAACATCCAAGCCATTTTGTTGGGCATGATTCGGAGTGCCAACCCTTGCAGCCAGGAATATGGTTAGTTATAACACTTTCAATGTCTCTGTCTTGGATGGATACTTAAATACTAACATAGTCACTCACATTCTTTTAGCATGACCCTTCATTATGTTCAATGATGCAAGGTGTTCTCCTTGCTGTATCTTGCTTAGTAAATCGCAAAACAATAGCTACCTTTAATGAATACCCGATTCCTCTTGTCGGATATTATTCAATGTGTCAACCCTTGCAAGCGAATGCCTGTTTAATTTTAACACTTCCAATGTCTGTCTTGGATAGTTGGATAGGCCATGTGCTAATCTCAGTTACTAACATAGATGTAATTTTTTAGCATAAAGCATAGTCATGAAAAATAGTTAGTTTTGTTATATGGAGTATTTACGTCATAAACATTTAACAATAGCTACAGAGTATCAGCCATACAAATGCCTGTCATTTGAGTTTTTCATATAAGACATTCCAAATCCCTAGGCATTCTATTTTAGCTCTAAAACTATATGAAATTTTGCCTTCTATTCTGCAGCTTTTTTATGTTACCAACTAGTAGAAGACAGTACATTGCCATGCCGTATATGATCTGCAAAAGTAAAAATTGCGAGGGTGTTTAGATGAAAATTGGCTGAAGCAGGCCATTAGAGTCACACGAAATGTGCATGGTTATCACAAATTTTTTTATTCAAGAGCTCTGAAGGCAAGAAACTTTAAGCCCATTTTTCTCCTTTGAGAGTCGTGCCTTCTTGCTCCTTGCATGTTTATAGAATGATTTCCCGAACTTTTGCTGCTTGCTTCAAGAAAGAAAAAATAGATATATTGTTAAGATAGCTTACACATGCAGTTCATTTGGGGAACTTTTATAAAAGCATCTCAATATTTAGTGGACATGCGAAAACTGTTGAATTCAAGTTATAAGCTGAGTCAAGTTTTAGTTCTATTTATATGTTAAATTCAGATTCAGTAATCATTTTGCACTCCATCCTAAGCTAACATGGAGGTTTATCTGGTTTAATGCAGGTATTACAAGATTGTGGAAGGTGATCACATATTGTTCATTGTGAATAGGGATAGAGCAGGAATTCAATTCGATATGATATATGATAGTATTTTTGAGCGTTGCAGAAAATATGCCTGTAGGAAGAGTCGACAAACGTTACCAAACGAAATCCATCAATAGTTCAGAGTCTTTTACTCAATATACAACTAGGAAAACAAAACCCATCACAGGACACAATTCTTTGCCTCCCTCACTTGTCTCTGTAAATGTAAATTTTTTTTTTGGCAAGGAATTGCCATCTTCAGCAACGTTAAAACTGGTTTGAGGTCACAGCTTGAAAGGCGCTCCTAAGCTTTCTATTACAGTCATCTCATCCTGTTTCCGTTCTATTTTCCGGTGATGACTTGTCTAATTTGTAGCCTTGCAGAAATAATAGTTGCATGTTGGCAACAGATTAAATTGTGCTTTTAGTCCTCCATGGGAAATTGATAGTGGTGGTCAATTTTTATTTTTTGTTTGAAATCAATATTTTTAATTTAAAATTAATTTTTAAATATTTTTAAATCGTTTTAATGTTTCAAGGCAAAAAATAAATCTTTAAAAATATTTTTCTTTTGATATATTTATATAAAAAAAACTTTTTTGAAGCGTAACTTCCGTATATACGATCAAATCCTGTTTTAAAAGGTTTGTGTCTATGGATAAACATGGACGGGGTTAGCAACAATCACGGATGTGATGTCTGGTTGCACTGTATCTTCCAGTCACCGATGATATGGAAGGAGAAGCCATGGATGGAAAGTTGGAAACAAGCAAAATTGCTTGCATTCAAATGCACCTCAATATATATAAAACACGGAAGGATAGATAACAACACAAAAACACATAATCTAGACGCTCGGTCTAAAAAAGCAAACAACAAACGTAACAGACCAGTGATTTTCCTGCTTCGTAGCACACTGAATATAATGGTGTTCGATACTGAATTGGTTGTCCTAAATATTAAACATGTCTCATATATATTTGGATAAAGGGAAGTCACTAGATGGATCATACCTCTTACCCTCCTATAAAAAGAAAACAGGGATACGAGGAAAATCGGATGCATATATGCAGGAGGGAGGAGGTATACAGAAAACCTCTTATCTTCTCTGGCACTAGATCTTTTTCCATTCATGACAGAATCCAGAAAACTAAATGAAAATAAAAACACTTCCATATACAGTAGTTAAAATCTCAGAAAAGAAGCACTGGCTGTATACAACAGTAATTCGCACTGACTGTATACACCAGTAATTCAAGTTCCAGAGAGAAGAAACGATAAAGGCAAATGTGTGGTTCAGAGAATGGAGCAACCGATAACCAAAATAAGCCCACCGAGACAAGCCTCTCACCAGATTCCATAATCAATCTAGATCAGTAAGTTCACCTTCATTAACATTGATCCTGTCAAATCAACTATTTTGTTCTTCGTTCGAAAAATTATCAGCACTTGAGATTTTCTTTATAATTATAATCAAACCACCTTCTGTTTTCCTACGCTGTGCTGGTGCAATGGCCTGGCTCTGCTCTGGTTGCTAGCTGCTCATCTAGGGTTTCACAGTTTTGATCATATATATATATATATGTGTTATAAAATTTATTTTTGAATGGCTAGAGCTGACTAATAAGATACTTGAAAGTGAAGCACAAATATATATATGGAACTATATTGCAGGGGCGATCCAACGTTGTTCGAGCCATACTGGAAGAAGATGGGAGACAAGTGTACGTTGGTGATTGGAGGGTGTGATTTGATGAGTTATTTCAGTGATAGTAGCAACATTTGCTGGTTTTTGCAGCCACAACTTGGCGATGCCATAAAGGGACTGCATCGTGTTGTTGGAAATGCAGTCACCGACGGTCGCCACATCGTGGTTGGGACCGGTTCAACACAGCTCTCAATGGCTGCTCTGTATGCTCTCTCTTCTCCTTCCGCTAGTCACCCCGTCAGTCTCGTGGCTGCTGCTCCTTATTACTCGGTACGTAGCTACCCCCTCACAGTAGAATTAAGATGATTATATTCTTTGTTTTTCAAATGTTTTTAATTTGAAAATATATTAAAATAATATTTTTAAATTTTATTTTTAATATTAATAAATCAAAAAGATAAAAAAATAAAAAATAATTTGAAATAAAAAAATATTTTCAAATTTCTTGAAAAGCGGGCATGGCATCCCAAATCCTGAAATATTTTATATTTTATTAATAGAATTTTAAGAGTTTTAATTATAGCTTTCAGTTTAACATGTTTTATATCCCAAAAATTGCTTATCTTCTTGGTTACCCCTAATACTAGTTATATTTCTGGTTCCACCCCTCCCTCCCTCGCCAAACTAATTTATTTATTCTTTATTTATTTTGAATTGAACTCATAGATTAATTAGTCTATTAGATAGTATTTAATACTAGCTTAATTACTTATTCATGGAACTCAGTTATAATCTTGAATTCCTACCTTCCAATCAACCCGTTCAAAATTTTTTACAATATTATTAAAATTTTAAAATTTTACAACAACAGAAAATAATTTATTTTTTTAGAATTTATTTTTTTGAAATTCACTCTTTAAAAAAAAACTATTTTCCAGCGAGTAAACAAAACATGAATGTAGATTTTTTCTTCTTTCCTACCTTCTGTTGGGTTGAAGTTAAGGGTTGATTAGAGAGAATTAAACAGGAAAGAGACCGAGTGAGGGGGAAGAGACACAGAATAGCCAGCCCTAGCCCAACATGTTTCTTAAAGAGAAACTAATATTTGTAACATGAACATGTCTGGTTTGTGTCAAAGCCAGGGAGAACTTGTGCTAGGTGTTTGGAGCGTCGGAGAGCAGGAACTAAGACAATTGATTATTATAAAATAGCAAATCAAAGTGCTGAGACAATCCGTCTCCCTGTTCTGCACTTCCTAACCTTTATAATTTACAACAGTACTTGCGATACTTGGAGCACACAATCTTGGATCGATGTTAGCACACTTTCCATAAACTGTGCTGCAAAACCTCCTGCGCTTGCTTAATAATATTAATATTATAATACTAATTAGTTCTCAAGTTAATTATATTATATGCAATTGTCTTTCAACATCGCTGCAGATGCTTCACTGCTTGCATGCATGCATATTATTCACATGTGTATATATATAAAATTAAGACTACAGGTTAAAGCTTCAATAATGTGATTGCATGCTTCCATTGGTGTTAGCAAGTTTTCTTCATGTTAATGTTACTTAACTGAACAAAAAATTGGATACTGGTTTCTCACCTCGTGGTGTGCCTATAGTGAAAAAAGGAAAGATGAATTCTCTCTGTCGATTATTCTCCGTACAAGATTAATTGATATATGTGGCTGCGACATTTATTACCTGCAGGGATATAAAGATCAGGCAGAATTCCTGCGTTCAGGACTCTATAAATGGGAAGGAGATGCACATACCTTTGATAAGGATGGACCTTATATTGAGGTCGTAACCTCGCCAAATAACCCTGATGGTACTATCCGAGAAGCTGTGGTGAACCTCGGGGAAGGGAAGCTTGTGTATGACCTGGCCTACTACTGGCCACAATACACGCCCATTACTCACCCTTTGGATCATGATATCATGTTGTTCACATTTTCCAAATGCACTGGACATGCTGGCTCCCGTATAGGGTGAGCAACACGTATTCCACTCTAATCACGTCGTTGTTAAGAGAAGGTCGCAATGCCATGATTTAATGTTGGTGAAAGTGATAGGAAAATCGCCATAATATACATGTCATTCTACTTAAAGTATGTTTACGTACGTACTTGGTAGTTCATCTTGTTCCTTTCTGCTAATTCTTTTGTTTCCAAATTGAAGCTGGGCACTTGTCAAGGATAAAGAGGTAGCTAGAAAGATGACCGAATACATGCAGATCAGTTCCATTGGTGTATCCAAAGAATCCCAGCTTCGAGCTGCCAAGATTCTTGGAGTACTCAGCGAAGGTTGTCAACACTTTAGGACTGCTGATTCAGAGAACTTCTTCGAGTATAGCCATAGAATTATGAGAGAAAGATGGGAGAGCCTGCAAAATGTTGTCAAAAACAGTAAAATCTTCAGTCTGCCAAAGTTCCCACAAGATTACTGCAACTTCACCGGGAAGTACACAGATTCAAATCCTGGTAATGCTCGTAATAAGATGATTATTATTATTAGTTTTGAAAGGATTTTTTAATATATTTTGCTTTTTTGCCAACAGCTTTTGCATGGTTGCACAGCAAGGAGGATATAGACTGGGAGAGTCTTTTGCGAGAACATAAGATAATAGGAAGAAGCGGGGAGCGGTTTGGGGCTGATCCAAAATATGTCAGAATCAGTATGTTTAGTCCACCAGAAGCGTTTAACCTTTTCTTGGAGAGGTTATCGGCAATCATCGACAACACCAATGGAAATGTAGTGGGAGGAGAAGAAAGCTCGATCATCAAATAAATGCTCTTAGCCTACCTGTCTCGGAGAGCACTGAAGAATGGGAACCTAGCTAGGGATTCTAGAGTAGTTTAAATTCATACATCCGATAAGGTTACTGCAGAATTTAAATGCGATATAGACATATTTGCTACAGCTTTGGACTCTATTTTTGAACACAGTATGGGATGTATAATTTCTATAAACTGTTGCCATACATTATCAAAATATTTCTTATCATAGAGGATCTCCATGTTGAAGAGTTAGGCTGTCTTATGTTATAAATCATTACATTTAGAGATAACATTCCTTCACAGCGATTCCAAACTACACAAAATAAATTTAGGAAACAATTTATAATTGATATCTAATTAATTAAGTGTAAACCTTTAAATTCAGAAAAAAAAACTCACTGTATTTTTAACAGAAGAAATTTTTTATCGGTATTTACACTAATAATTTATTTGTAATTATTTTACTAACAGAATTACAAATGAAAAACGTTTGTCGGTAATTTCTGGTTTGTTGTTTGTCGGTGAGTTTATCATTAATAAATTTACCAATAGCTTTATAAATCTCCACTTAATATTGTTATATAATTTGTAATATGTTACGACCTCACACATTCCATTAAAAGAGAATAACACGAATAATAAAAGCACGTGACATAAATTCTAGTTAAATGTCCAATAACCTGCGGAAGATGATATTTCAGAAAGCAGAGCGAAACTTTAGCATTGGAATGTGTTTGATCTTGTAATTCTCCTCACCTTTCAATCGCCTTGCAAGGTCTGGATGCATGGAGTCCAAATACAGCTCTTGAAGTGTGGAAATGTTCTGCAAGCCTTCAGGAAGAAAAATCAAGCTTAAACAACATCTAAAACGAAGAGATCTTAAACTTGGAAAAGCCCCGGTTGCAATTTCAGTCCACTCCACCAGGAACTCAGAAGCAATCGTGAGAGTTTCCAGAGCCGGGAAACCGCCTGCATTGCAAAATTCTTTACCAATGTGCTTTGCTCTGTAGGCTTCCCAGAGGTTGAGGTGCTTCAATTTCGGAAGCAACTGAAGGACTGAGGTTGGATTCTCCCATAAATAAGAGAAGGATAAAGTTAGACGGGTGAGGTTTTCCATGGAGGCAAGCCACATGGGAATCTCAATTAAGCCCCCATGTAAATAGAACTCTTGAAGAAGAGGTGGAGGAGAAAATGCATCCAATTCAGGAAAAAGAGTAAAATTTGTTTCTTCAAGAAAACATCTCTCTGCTTCTAACGATAGGGACGCGAGGCTTTCCATCTTCTTTATTTCTGCAAACAACTCACTGGCATGATCTTCAGACACACGCTTAACGCCAAGATCTTTTATCTGAGTTAAGGCACTCAATTCTCTAGCAATACCGTCTCCACCATAAATACCAGACAAAGTGTGGAGATTTACCAATTTTCCAATTCCCTCCGGAACTCTAATTTCACCATCATCAAAGGTTTTGGACATTAGAAGGTGTCTCAACTGTTGGATATGCAGGACTTCTATTGGTAGTTTTCTCAGATTACCACACATTCTTATATCCAAAGTTAGCAGTTTTTGAAGATTACCTAAAGTCCGAGGAAGCTCATCTAGATCGGAGTTAGCCAAGCCTAAGTACCTCAGGTGAATCAAGTCTCCTACTTCATCAGGCAAGTACGCTATCTTGCCATCCAAATCCAACACCAACAGAAACCGCATCCCACAAACATTTCCCATATAGGCCCGCGAGAGGCATCCGGTTGAACCAAAAGAATCATGACGACGTTTGGCAGTGATTATAAATAAAGATCGAACTAGACGGCCTTCGACGTTAGGAAAGATATCCCTTCCATCATCTCTGATCGCCAAACGAACAGGTGAATTTGCAGTTTTAGAAACAAAATCTTGTTTCTCCAATTTAACAATTGATAACTGGAGATAAGAGGCAGGGACTTTTACTTCAGTCCCATCGTCTACTTCTTGAAGCATTCCTAGGTCAATCAATTCCTTAACAACATTTGCTGCTACATCCTCCATGATATCCCCTGGCTTGTCTTGTATAAGACCTTCAGCCAACAAAAGCCGAACTAGTTTTCCTATCTCTACAGGATATCTATTGCTAACAATGGACGAGTAGTCTAGGCAGGATCTAAGATAATCAGGAAGCTTTGCATAATTTGATTTGTAAGTTTCTGAAGAAGAACTCTCACCTCTGTTGTCAGCGACTCTTGATGAGCTTATTCCTGCTGCTGTTGATGTACTTGGAACAACACCAGCTTGAGATTTACTTCCATGAAATTCCTCAGGAACCAAGTCAGGCTTACCTATCTCTTGAGTGCAATTGAAATAAGGCATGGTTGGATATCAGCAGCTCAACCAAGTCCTAATTTGCACCTGTTGTGCATCTCAAAACAGAACTTGTATTATGAGACTATTTATTTTGTCTCAAATTATCTGTCAACTAAAGTCAAAGTTAGAGATAGAAACGAACCCACCGAGGTGCTTCCTGTGCTTGAGTGGGGTGGAGATGAAGAAAATAATGCTCGGTTAATTTATTACTCCCAACTTTCCAACCTATCCATTTGCCTTGATTCAACATTTGTCGAGGGATGATTGGTGCAGATTTTGATTTGTTTATCTAGTTCCCTACAATAAGAGATGGAAGTTTTGAGCACTCTTGACTATCTCCTAATGCTGAAAATTAGCTCCCCACCATAACCACCACCAGATAAGCTAAACACGTCATGGCCCGCCAAACAGTAATGTCATCAGGAGTTTGCTTGCAGCTCTATGCTCATTCCTCTCCGAGACTCAGACTCCGTCCCCACTCTTTGGTGGCCGACATGGAAATATCACACGACTATCATTTTTGAAGCTGAAATATTGACACCATTCACTAAGGAGGGTAAACTCTAACTAAAAGAGTTTGAGCAAAGTCGCTCATTTACACCCATCTCAAGGAATAAAATTCATTCTTCAGTCCACAGAGAAGGGTAATCAGATTTACTACAGGCCCAATGAACCAAATTTCCCCTCGTTCCCCCTTGTCCCCAGCACAAAATTCGAATATACTGTAGGCTGAAAATATTGAAATCCAATAACTGATGCAAATTTGCACAGGAAAACAAAAAAAAAACTGTTTCAACTCTTCCAAAAACACTAAATAATACAATAATGATGCACATACAGAAAGTAACGGCCAAAAAGAATAAGGTGGTAAGCTTAATCAGCCATTTGACTAGCACAACCAACTTCCCATGGCTCCCTGTTTTTCCACCAGTTTTGTCCTAAAAAATTCAACATTACAGATTGGTAACCTCAAAGATATTGGAAATGCATCTTGATAGAGCCCTTTTGATGGAGCTCCTCTAGATAAGCCTAAGCTCATACTCGCCAGCCATTGTTATGTATCTCACCCATGGGAGAGCCTGATAACCACTTTTCTCAATAATCTTCAGGTATCGAACCTACAAAGCACCAAATTTTAATTAAACAAGATTGAATTACCTGAAATTGCTCAAGCAATATTTTTAAAAATTTGAGTATGATTATATAAAATGAACTTTTATCATAAAAATTCTGGAATGAACTTCACGATAATTGATAATCCAAATCAGAGAGAGAGAGAGATAATTGATAATTCATGGTTTGTAGTCATAGCTAGCCCTAATTTGGAAATCTTAAGGCAAGAGGAAAGCAATTCTGGAATGAACTTCATGATAATTGATAAGTCCAAATCAGAGACAGAGAGGTCATGCCATTCACCACAGGATAAACAGAACAGGTAACTGTGTTTGTGTAGAGGTCATGCCATTCACCACAGGATATCATAAAATAGAACAGGTAATGTGTTTGTGTAGAGGTGATGCCATTCACCACAGGATATCATAAAATAGAACAGCTAATTGTGTTTGTGGAGGTGTACCTGTATTCCAGAAACAGTAAAATATGGTATTTCAAATTTCACACGTATAGGAGCTTTTCTCTCAGGAGTTGCTTCTTCAGCAGTTATACTGGAAAGACTGAACTCTGCCCTCAACATGTACTCCTGAATAATATTTATATACATATCGAATAAAAATCAGGGAAGTATCATAATTACAGGAAAGAAAACATTTATAATTTACAATCCATAAAACAAACTACAAGCAAAAGTTAACAAACTACAAAATGATCCCATTTCTTTTTGGGAAAAATTAAAGTACCTTTCCACCAGAAAAAGATTTAATTTTCCACAATAATGCATCATTTTCAGGTGCATATGATGCAGACCCCATTGACGTCCGGATATTAGGATTGGAAGCATCAACTGGCACAGGCAACTCAATCTCAACATTTGTTGCAGTGCTGTACAGTTAAACTTTTATAAATACTCAGAAAACACAAACATCAGCCATCCCAAAACTCTGAGAATTGATCAAATGGAAACATAGCTGCACTATTAATGTTAAAAACTTCATACCTACGCTCCTTGAACTGGCTCCTAGCCTTTACCATTATCTCAACACGACTTCTCGAATGCTTTTCAACTTGAGCTTCCACCCAAATCAGAGGCTTTACCTGAAAGAAGACACCATGGAACTCATCAAATGCTAATAAAAGTACTAAGGTTGTCCTCCTGTTTTTAAGAAAAGCTTTCAAAAACTACAGAACGAACCTGAGTGCTGAGTCTATATGTCATGAGATCAAAAGCCCCATCGGGTGGTATAAATGATATTGTCCGATCATTTTCAAATCGAGCCAAACGTACACACCTGAACCAAATTGCATATTTAGTTTTAAATGTCTAGATTGCCATGAGAAACCTTCACTCATAATAAATTGGCATTTACATCCACCTCCAAAAAACTGTACAAACCAACATGAATTCAAGTAGACCTGAGAATTAAGCTACGTACTGATGAAATTTGATGTCCTCCAAATCAATGGCCTTTCCTTTTGTTGTCCGTCCTTGGGCCTCCAATAATATTCTATCATTTAGGCCAAGCTTACACTCAGGCATGCCACTGCAACATAACAACAGAAACTTGCAATTAAACATAAAGTTCTTTGCACATCATGCAACACATTGAACGTACATATTAATACTTATATAGAATGGTGCAGTCACCTATGTAATATTGCTAAAGGGTGGGACTAACTCCAATGTTCCTTTTCTAAGACAGTAAGACCCCATCGACTTTAGTGCCATCATAATGAATACTGGCTCTGTTTTTAGAAAAGTGAGCATCCCCCTCATGTCAACTGATGCAAGCTAGTCGTTGCATTATGTAACTTAACTCATTGGGAAAAAAAAACAAGAGGAAGAACTTGTGTAGCTATGTGTCGCAAAGAACTAAATTGAAATCTACATTTGAAACGAAATGTGTAGTTGCAACATTTCTCTACCACATTAATCAACAATAGTTTCTGGTATATTAAACTATGAGTTCCACAGCACATCAACTTACAGAAGTTGCGTAGCACATCACAAGATTAGCATCACTAATGAGTGGGACCAAGCTTACAGAATAGTACCAGCAAGTAGCTGCTTTATAAACTAATATATATACCAAACCAACATCTGAATATCCTAAAAGTAATCTTCAGAAGGCAATATGCAAGTACACTACCTTAACGAATGATAAGCTCACCCATAAATGAACCAAGAAAAACTACTAGCAATGACTTATTTTTTCTGATTGTACCTTAGATATGTTCTCATTTTTAAAGCCCCAACAACATCGGACCTAATGACTTGCCCATTGGTGTTGACAAGTATATTGACACTCTCAACCACATCCAAGAAAACCTGAACAAATAATAACAAAGCTTCGTTATCATCCAGTTATTAATTATTTATTAAAGAAAAAACAACAAGAAGCTCTGAAAAAAGAAAAGAAAAGATAAGAAAATACCTCGTTCTTCTTGTAATTTATCCCTTCGCTGCGCCAAGACACTGCATTAGTGACAGCCATTGGAGGCCTCTGTGAAGTTTCCATCCTGTAGGCATCCGTCTTGATAAATTCGCTAAGAATTTTTGCTTCGGTGTACTGAGGGTAACCGAAGTCCATCATTTCATCAAGTAACTCATACTGACAAATGCACAACAAGGTCATTACCTCAATAATAATAATAATAATAATAATAGCAAATGAGAAAATAAAATTCATTTAAAGAACTTACCACTACCACAAAGTTATCCCTAAGTGATTCTTCTTCTAATTCTTCAAAATAATGCTTAAAAACCTAGAGGTTAAAAAAATCAAGATAGAAATTATAATTTAGTAAATAAGAAACGGCATGGAAAGGATAATAATAAATAAATGACGGAATTACATCAACAACGCGGTGGAGGAAGGAGATGAGACTGGCAGCATTACAATTCTGCCTTGATGCGGCCATTAGATAAACATTGCTGTGTTGTATGAACATGTACGAGACTCCATTATCATACACCACTGGATCTTGAGATTGCGGATCTCCCTGCACTCAACCGTAACCATAACCAGATCGATACACTTATTCAATTAATTGATTGATTATAACTAAAAATTCAATCCAATTAGGTTTAGATAAAGGAGAAACGAAGCAGGAGAAAGGAAAGGAAAGAAACCTCCTTCTCGATGAACTTGGTGAAGAAGCGCTCGGCCTGGACAGCAGAGACATCGCCACGGTAGTCGCGCCACACCAGAACGCGCCCCTTTATATCTAATAGAAACAGCGCGGACGCTGCCCCAGCCATTACTAGATCAGATCAGATCAGATCAGATGAGAACCGATGGTGATGCTGCTTAATTAATTGGAAACTGATGATGATGATGATGATGATGGTCGATGGACGATGACAACGGAATTGCAGCAAAATTTAATTTAATTTCACTTTAATAACTTGAATCATCGCCATCTCCTTCTTCCCTATTTTTTAAATTTAATTTATTATTTCTGACTGGCGAGGATTCTTGACAGCTGACTGAATGTGTTTTCGTTTTTATATTTGAACCTAGAAAATTCAGCAAAATCAAGAAACGATTTCTATGTGAAATTACACAACTAATCCCTTAAATAATATCACGTAAATTATTTTAGAAACATATTAAATCAACGTCTAACTTGATTATTTTTATCTCTAAAATTATATTTTTTATATATATAAATTATATTTTAATATTTAATTTATTTATAATTAAGTCACGTGATGAATATTTTATTTTAATTTCTAACTAATAATTTTTATATATGTAATTTATTAAGTTTTTTAATAAGCTGGTCAAATATAAATCATAATTATAAATAGAAAAAAATTAAATAAATTAAATAATTTAATTTATTATCAATTTAACAATTGATTAATTTATATTTGTAAATCAAGTGCAATATCTAATAACCTGTTATGATCCCTTAAATATTAGAAAATTTATAAGTGGTTTGATTTAATATTTTAATGATAATTTTTTAAGTGTAATTATTACACTTTCATAAAAAAAAAATATTATGGTTTATATATTATAGCATGAAGTATGTCTGATTTATTAAATTATTTTTGTTCTTAATGCTATAGTTAATGATTTTTTTAATAAGATTTGAAACTATTTTCAAATCTCATTTAATTTTGGCCAAGAATTTCACAATCAACACTATTTGAGAACAGATGAAATGTTTTTTATAATTTACTTAAAGTGATGAATCCTCTCTAACTCAGATACCTTAATATAATTTATATTATACTTAATATTTGCTCTTTTATTATCTTTGATTATGACAACATGTGGTTAGAATTAAATTATAACACTTTTTATATAAAATAATTTAATAATATCAAGTTTAAAGATCATTTAACACAACTATCACGTGAATCTTTACATAGACATATATGATCTCTTCATATGAATTTTTTTACAGGTCAATTTAGTGTACATGTCATTTAATAAACACCTATATATTAATTTTAGATATCCTTCGTACCTCAGTTTATAAGAGCAATTGTTTCCTTTTATAAATCATGAACACAATATATATCGATCTCTATATTTCTAATTAATGTCAAGTCTTAATACAACATTAACCATGAACATTTAGGAACAATACTTTGATGCAATATGAATCTTATAATTATAATAAATTCATAATTTACTATGCAAAATATTTTTTTCACAGATTTTATCTTTACTCTAGATTCATTCACCAAATATTAGATTTATTAATCAAATATAAATTAATATTAAAAATAAAAAAACTTTTATTAATAATAAATATATTTTAAATGAATAAAATTAATAATACTTATA
>Ga0325404_1003040_pt1 | contig 17920 bp, 5 predicted proteins | sample PopdelMetagenome_18_FD_205664 | JGI IMG/M metagenome (GOLD analysis project Ga0325404, IMG submission 205664) | Populus deltoides microbial communities from Bellville, Georgia, United States - Xylem-Control-R1 | ecosystem: Host-associated > Plants > Phyllosphere > Stem > Wood/Secondary xylem... | reverse complement strand
ACGATTTCGGGGCCGAAACGATGGAATTTGGCCAAAAACTGGTGGACATCAGGGGCATAGCCGCTGACTTCATCCGCAAACAGCGAAACGCATTGACTCGGTGAATTTCGCGGCATTCCGACTCCGACGCCCCGGCTGCCGAAATTCAGTTGCCTTTGAATTTCGGGTGATCCCTCTTGAGCATGTATGCTTCCGCTACTTGTTCTACATCAAATAAATGGCAAACGTGTATTACAATATAAATTTTCTTAAACCTTAATTTGTGGGTACTCATCAGATTTCTAGTGCATCGAGAGTTCCTATTAATAGTGTCTAGGATATACTATCAATTTCTATGACTGTCTTTCGGTAACACAACTGAAAAAAACATGAGCTAGAAATGAAATAATTATCTGACTGTAAGATTTTATATATGTAAAGAATAACGGGAATTTCAATAGAAAGAGGTCAATTATTTAGTTTCTCTTTTAATTTAATTACGAGCCTACGCTAATTGTAATTTAAGTACTGGTATTATTGTCATACGATTTTAAGAGATTTCGAGTTTTAACATCTTAATAATAAAAAATAAAAACCACTATTTTTCTTCGAAACATGTTTCTCAAACCATATTGAGAGGACCATTTACATGTTTATATATTTTAGTGTATTGTTCTCTCTCAACCGTGTATATATATAAAGTGTTTGAAATTATTGTAATGATTATGGTTACAATATTTTTTTACTCGAAAATATATTAAAAAATTATTTTTTATATTAATATATTAAAATAATATAAAAATATTTTAAAAAATTAATTTTAAATAAAAAAATTAATTTTTAAAAACATAATTTGAACCATGTTACTAAACAGATGATAAAATAAGACTCGGGAATGAAAACACGTTACAGTTACGGCTAAAGGGTTTATGACAACAAAAGGTTTGATGAACTTTTCATTTAAATCAGAAAAATTTGAAACGTTCTAAAACTACTATTGAGTTTAACAATTTTGCTTCAAAATCTATTGCAACAGCCCCGTCAGGGGGGAAAAAGCTGCCATGTTTATAGCTTATTTAAAATATAGACTATATATTTAAACTATTTTGTAGACTTGCTATTGTCATTTATCTTCGAATTAGACTTGAGGGTGTCTTCCCTACAACTTTAACAAATATTTTATTCAATTTTTTTTCAGAATAAAAAAACTCTCATTCATGCTATATATTGCTTTACAGGTTCTCAAAGCTTAAATTATTTGGAAGTTTCGTGAGTTTTCTCTAATTATTTAGGCATGATTCTAATCCTCCAACCTAAAAAAGCATGAAAATACCCAAACAAGCCAAATTTACGCATGCCATTTAATGTACAAGACAGAGCACTGGCAGAGATAGGATATAGATTTAAAGGAGATAAAAAGGGAAAACATTTGGATTGGTAAGAGTAATTGAATAAATGTATGTGGTTAGGGTTGTATGAGGAGGCATCAAAAGATAATATTAATGCTTTATGTGGACTATCTTTCTACCTCTCTCTCTGTCTCTCTCTTCTTGTATCATGCTATTGTGTTATAATATTGGAGAGCAGCTAATAAGGGTTACACCCACATTTATTCCATGCGTGAGGCAAGTCTCTTTCTGGTTCTATATAAAGGACTAACATGCCACCACTTAATCTCATCAAAGCAAACACAGCAAGGTTCCAGTTCTATATGGAAAAGTTAGGGTCATAGCATAATAGGGTTTTTGTTATTTTTTCTGGTGCGAGAGGCTACAAGGGTTGAGTCTGATGCTTAAAGATTCGAGGGTTTTAAGGGTAAGTGAGGTGACAGAAGAGAGTGAGCACACAGGGTACTTTCTTGCATGACGTTCATGCTTGAAGCTTTGCGTGCCCACCCTCTATCTGTCACCCCATCACCACCTCTCCTCCTCTTCCCCTTTCCTTGCCTGTCCTGCGTACTTATGTTGTGTGTGAATGAATTCTTAGTGTTTGAATATAATTGAATTGCGTTATTTTGTTGCATATATAAATATATATCAAGGAAATTAAGCATCACAGGTGTACACGGGCTCTCATTTAGGCTGTTTCGTTCCATGGACTATTTGAAGATTCATGTTTTTATTTTAGCACTGCTAGTGCTAGCTTCATTGATCAGTGGTCAAACATACAATTCCTTGAAACTTTTGTAGTTATAAGGTCGAAATTAATAAATTGTCATTTTATTTCACTTTGATGCACAAAAGTAGAATCTTGGCCTTAATCTTGATTGCAATTAACACTTGACAGTAACTAATAATGGTATTAATTTTACTTCTTTTTTTTTCCTCTCAGCTGATACTGGCATTAGTGCTCATTTGAATCCGAATGAAATATAGGTTAGCTTATGCTTGAAAACATGTGGTGGAGACCTAAGGTTAAGAGTTCATCCTTTAATTAACCAGTCAATTTGGGATCCATAATTCTTCTGCAATTAATAGGCACCAACCAACCATCATGCTTTTGATGGCACATAAATGATCGACTACTGATCTCTATACATGCATGTTCTTTGTTTATATTGATGAATCAATCTTATTGTCCTGTAAGGAAATAGATAATCATGGGCAATATTCTAGTTCTACAGGAAAGTTTGACATGTCACTTGATGTTTCATGAAAAAGAAGCCGAAAACCCCACTGGAAATATACATATCTAGGTTTTATAGTAAGATATTCCAGCTCATGAAGTACTGTGCAGGATATGTAATAAGGTATAATGTGGCATCAGGTTCAAGGGAAGCAAATCTTATTAATGAAGGCTAAAGACACTAAAATATTACTACTATAAGTATGACAATGATAGTATATAGTACGTAGTTAAAGAAAAATGCTACTAATTAATAGATTCAACTTGTGCTGCAACTAATGTAGTTAGAAGGGCTCATGATCAGAATTTAGCATCTCTTAACTTAATTTCTCTTGGGATAAAAGATTATCATAATTGAATCTGATTTAGAGGTTGCTATTCTCGGATAAAGAATGCCTCTAATCACCCTGGGAAAATAGAAACAAAGAAGAACAAAGGAAAACATGAAATCAAAAGTAAATTATAGAAAAGGGATAAAAGCATGGCTAGTTTGTCCAATTCAATGGCCCTTCTAAACCTCTAAATAAGTCTAAGCCTGTGTAAATGAAGTTCCTATCCCAACCATAAAAAAAGAAGGTGCAAGATTAGCTTAAAAACTGAATTTCAACCCGGAGGCTCATCATGAAAAACCATTTGATTTCTCGATCGCCAACTAAATGCCTCACAAAATGCTTTGAACCAAAGAGAAAAAGGCTTTTCTTTGAAACCTAGCTCTTTGTATCGTTAGAGATTCTAATGAGCTTGGCAAGCACCATTGCAAACTTATCCAAAGCATGAAACGATTTAAAACAGTGGAGAAAAGGATGACCAATTGTTTCTTTATTAGAATCACAAAACGAACAACCAACTGACTAAGTGTTAATTAGATTCTTCTTTGAAAAAAATATCTGGTACATATTTTGACAGGTAACAACCATATAAAAAACTTCAAATTTTGAAGGGACTATGCATTTCCATAGAAGTGTGGAAAAAGAAGGATATTCCAGGATAACCAACTTTTTTCATGAGGGTATTGCAATATTTGACAGTGTATTTTCCACTTCTCTTAATTTCCCAATGTTTTGTGTCTTCATGGTGCTGTTTCAAACTAACTTCATTCAGTTTTGACAAAAGCATTTGACAAATGCAATTGATGTTGATATGACTTTGAAAGTCTTAGATGCCTTTTCCAAGCTCGTTGTTCTAGAACCCATTTCTTCAATTTTACATGTCGGTTTGGAGGAGAGATCATGCAGTAAAGGGAAAAGACACTTAAGAATGCCATATTAGCCAACGGTCAGTCCAAAAACAAATATCATTCTCGTTACCCAATTTAAAACGAATACTTTCTTTGATAGATGCTGAAACTAGACCAATAGTATTGGTGATAGAGTAAATCCCTTGCCAAGTATCAATAATGGGAGATTAAAAGAGGGGACGCCATTCTCCAATGTGGGTTTATACTTCCTAGATATTACATCTTTCTAACCTCTTAAGCTTTGATCACCAAAGCCTCCAAAGACATTTGAATAATAAAGCTTTGTTTTTCCCTATCAATGATCCCACTCTTGACCCTTCTTTGTCCTTTTTTTGCACCATTAAATTCCATGATACTTTCCATTTCTTTCTAGAATCATAAGTTTCACCATTGACGCAACTATATTATTTGACAGTTTTACCCACATTTAACTAATATTTTGTCTATATTTTATATATAAAATACCTTGATATTATTTATTTTATGTTTTGAAGGCACTTTTGGATGAAAGATGAAAAAGGAGTAAATTGAAGGTAATTGGCAGATTTGACCTTCAGTCGATGTTTTATGCAGAGCGTGAGCTCTAAAGGTCAAAATGAAGTGATTCCAGTGGCATTAAAAAGCTAACATCCATACCTTTCTGGAAATCTAATGCAAGAAAATAAAATAAGGAATAACATGGAAATCGCAGCCTTCAAAGTCTAATCTCGCAATCTGCTAGTGTTGACCTTTGGCCATTCCGAGTTGAATATCTAGAGTTACAGATGTCCAGTTGATGTAAACTCAATTTTTTTGGATTTTTGACTCAAAAACCTATCACAGATCCAAAGTTCAGGAAAAAAAAAGATATCATATAAGGGAGATATGATTTTTCAAAGATGACAACTGAATTCTACCAGCAAACAAGTTTCGTGAAGAAATGAGTCCAAATTACATTTCAAAGCATCTAAACCGTCATCCAAGTTTTTATTTCAGCAATTTAGCTCCTCTAAGTCAAATCTTGAAGATTTTATGCAAGGTTATTTCTTCTTTTTTAGAAAAATAGTTATTCAAGTACTTAAATGTAAACTGCTTACTTAAGGGATGACTATTTTGTAAAATGGGACAAGGTTTTCTAGGATATAAAAAGAATAAGGGAAGAGAAGGGGGCAGCCAGCCAAGAAGAGAAAAACGCCCCTTTCCTCTAAAAAACCCGAAATCATTCCTTCCTCCTTTTTGATTAGTTTTTCAACAAACTTGCAAGGCTTTACTCTTTTTCTTGGTTGCAAGGACACAGAAACCTTCAAATTTCAAGAACTGTGAGATTTATTTTACCTTTTCTTTTCAGTTTATATGATGAATATGTTCTCTTATGCTTATTTTTCCAATGATTGTTTATTTTAATTGTTAGAGTGGACTCTAAGTTATTATTGTAGACAATTTATTGCTAAGTTTGATATCAAAACCGGAGTTGTGGTATATGAACTTGTGAAGCAACTGAGTTTAATAATTGTGATGGATTTGCGTTATTAATCTTAGGAAGAATATTCAATCAAATCAAACATAGACTGCAGACAGTTATGTTTTCTTGATTAATCAACTTATCTAGTTCTTAAGGCTACCATTGAATTAAATTACCAGTGCGGACACTGTGGTTGTTTAATGGTTAGGGTTAGTTATACAACGGATCCATTAACCTTCCCAAATTGCATATTATCTAGCATAAAAATATGACTTGAACCTTCCTCGTGGGATCAACCCCTTACTTGCTTTATACTATCTTATGTGTTGAGTTTTAAGTTAGGGTAATAAATTTGTGCAATCGTGACATCAAAACAAACCCATAAAAATCTTCTCTAAATAGATGTAGTAGCTTGAACGACACATTTTAGGAAAATGGACATGTAGTATAAAGGTGAGTTTAAAATTGTTTTGAGTAGATAAATGTGACCGGCTATACTTAGCAACCTTCCTTTCCACATACCTAATCTTGAGTGTATATGAGATGACACAATCCAAGAAAGGATTGAAAAGGTAGATTTGGATTTTAGCATAATTATGTCTATTATCCAGTTTCACAGAAACAATCATGATTCTCAATCCAATTATTGAATCGGGTGAAAAGTTTGCCCAATTTTTTCTGGAATATTTTTCTATATTGAGGTAAATTTCAAGTTAATTAGATTCATAAATGCCTTGCGATATAGGTCAGAACAGGCTAACAAGCTATATATTGTTGCTTACTTTTTTTTTGATTTGTGGACTTTCTATTTGACAATGATCTTTTTTTTATAAGGATGTGACAGCTTGTTTTGAGAATTTTCTGGTTCCACAAGGATCTTTAATGAGTTGCAATATAGTTTCCAAGTGTGGTAATGATTCATTAATGTTTTAAAATCCTTTTCTGACAAGGATTCCTTATTCATCCTAACTACACAAGAAAATAAAGGCTAGTGGTATTTAATGATAGATTGATCAGATTATTTTAGGGAGTTTTCCAATCCTACAAAGAAGGTTAAAGGAATGCAACAAGGGTCTTTATGTTTTGAGAGGAATTTTAAAGCTACAATTAATTATCCTAGACAAACAAGGAAACTAAAGATGAGGCAACTTCAACAATCCATTTCCTAGCCTATATTGAATATCTAAAGGCGGCAACAAAGACCTTAGTTTTTCTAGGATGAGAATTTCATTCAAGATATTATTTAAATTAGGAAAATTATCTATCTTAGGTTATTGTATTTAATTAGGCGCAACAACTTTAGTTTATGTGTCAAATTTGTTATCTTTATTATTTTCTTCATGTTTGGGCTTAGTTAACATACTTTAAGTTTATTGTAAGAAGGTAAATACTATCCCACAAGTTTTGAGTCCATTAGGGTTACTAGTTGAACTATTATATAAGGTTTTGTAAGTTGAAATCTTCGGCAGCCATGAATTTATGAAATAAACTTGTGTTTTGCATAATACAACATGTTTTCTTCGATGGGACAAAGAACAAATTTGACATATCTAGGTATAACTAACCTTGTGGCATTTTCCTTATACTTTTCGTTCATGAATTTGTATTCATTGGGTGGGGGTTTCTTATTCCAACAATGTTGGTGCCTTGATATAGGTTTTCATTGTGTCACACTTATATCAAACCTGATTTCTTGGCTTTGTGGAGTTGTATCATCTTTGTTGTGGGTTGCTTGACCATGTGATCAAGAAGTTAGCATCTCAAGAGATCACTAGTTTCCAAGTATATAATCTTTTTGGATTAGCTTCCAAAGAGAGTCTGACTTATTTGATTGGAAGGGAATCTCATCTACAAAGTATTGATCCCGCCATACCAGTTGTAAAGTCATCATCTAGGTTAATTCCTATATGATAACTTCTATAGAAATTAACTCGTGATCCTGATGCCAATTCAAACCATCCCAAAATCCTTTTAACATGGATCAGATTGCTCTACTTGTTTGAATATCTAGGTTTTATGTGTTGTTGCATCCTTGCAACAGGTTGTGGTTTTTTATAGTCTCATCTTCTTAGAGTTTACATAAGGACATCTTGCTCAATATAATTTTTTATAGCACTTTTATTCAACTGCTCTTAGGGGTAGTTCTCCTTTGTTTTTGAAACTATTGTTCCTATTATGGTATGCTTATAAAAAAGCAAAGAAAAAGGCTTGTATTTTGCTGCAATGTGATATGATAAGGAAGAGGCATCATCTGATGATAAAGCATACCTCCAGTTGACTGTGCTAAATGGAATATTAATGCTGAAGGATACTTAAGCTAGCTAAAATTTTAAGGGAATATCATTCTCATGGTACTTCAGTCTTGTCTCATGATTAGTAGGTTGCATAATGTTCTGTCGACACCTGAGATTGCATCAACAAATATCAAAGTAAATGTTAATTCTTTGTTTGATGTTGTAAATGAGATAAAATTAAGGTCCACTGATGTTTTCTTTGTCCAGTTAGTGTGACAAGTGATATGAATTATGATTCTAACATGAAGGAGCTTATTCTAATATGTATAAGCATTCAGATGGTTCAATGATGAGAGCTTGAGCAAAACAACTACAAAATATCTTAACAAGTCAGATTAGTATAACTGAAGCTTCAATGAGTTTGGAGGCTTGTAAACTAAATGGAAATGGTTCAAATATGTTTGTTTTTTTTCAAATAAGGCATAGGTCATGATTTGGGAGTTTTAGAGAGTTTGAGTTTGTTGTCAACCTATAGGCCAATTTGAATCTGAATTTTCACCACCTTATTGCATTTGAAAATGAACCTATTCCATATGATTTTCAAGTTCAGAATGTCATCTTTCTAAATTGTTTGACCATGCATTCATTAGAGATTTGTGCAAGAAGTTATAGTTGTTTTAAATTTTTATGTCTCTATAAGTGTTTTATAAGTAAAAAATGTGTACTATTCATTATTTGTCTAGTTTTTAAAACAAATTCATTTATTTAGGTCTCCATTATGTCATTTTGCTATTTTCTATAATTGAAGGGTTATTTCAACTATATAATAATGTTTCAGATCAAGTATTAAAAAAAGTTTTAAAACAATATAAAACTTTTCAACATCTCATTTAGAGAGTTTTCTTCATTGTTCTTCCATTTCCAGAATTTGTTAAGGAACAAATCAAACTTATCACTCTTAAAAACAAAGAATGTTATGTTTTTAATCTAATTGAAATTCCTTTGTGACGTGTTCGACTTATCAAAGAGTTTTATTTAGACTTTATCCCTCATTTCCATTACAAATCATGTAGTTTTCAGCTTAAATACCATAAAAAAACCATATAACCAAACCTACCTTACTTCATCTTCATATCAAATGACTAGTTTGTTCTAGTTAGGAAGTTAAGGTACATCATCTTGGTATCAGAGCCAAGGTTTCAAAATTGATTTGGGACTTTGTATATGGCTTGCTTGGGATCAGAAATATCAAGGATTATGGACTGAAATAAATTGTTTTCTTTAACTAGGATTTGGATTGGAACAAGTTTTCCCTTGCTGATTATAGTGGTTGTTCATATTCTTTATTGAATTTGTGATGTGAGTTGAAAGACATTATTGCTCATATTTGTGAGTGAATTATAGGAAATTGAAATACTATGGTTGGAGAAAGAGATTAAGTTTCAAAGAAAATCAGTTTGGAGCAAACACAACTTATTGGGTTGCAATGATCTCATGAAGAGATTCATGATGGGAATTCATGATCAAATAAATGCCCTCATGTAAATGATGCAAAGGAACAACTTACAACTCTAACAAAGGCAAACTCGTAAGGTGCATCAAAATGCTATCGTACAGGCTAAATTAGAGCTGAAGGAGAACACAAGGTTGAATGAAATATAAACATTTATAAAGAAACAAATAAAGAACATGAAGAATGGAAAGCTTTAGTTTAGTGTTGAAAGGATGAAAAATAAAAGAGAGTAGTTGATGTGAACCTCGTGATCACATGATCACGCAACCTACACGCAAAGACATAAATTCCTGAAAAGCCAAGTAAATCATGTTTGATAAGAGTGTAACACAAAGATACCTTCTACCTAGGCACCAACACTATTGAAAATAGAAATCCCCCACCCAACAAATATTGATTTGCGAACGAGAAGTATAAAGATGACGCCACGAAGCCAGTTGTTCTTCAATAAGTCATTTTTAGTTCTTTAAAGAACCAAGAAAGATAGATTATCCCACCAACACAACAAGTACGGCTAAGAAGTTTATTGATCTGAAAATTACATAACCTTACTTGTATAAGCCTTTAATTATACTGAATCTAGACTTAAAGAAACCCTAATGGACCCCTCTTAGGTAGACTTATATGAAGCCTACTTACAATTGACCCAAATAAATAATAATAACCCAAAGACTAAGAAGAAAATAATAAAATTTCAAAAATTAACATCTTAAATATGCTAAAATCAAATTTGTCACTTTTAAGAAGGCCTAATAAACTAAGAGAAATCTAATTTGAAAAATTTGTGTTGTTGCCCTCTTTGATGTCCTTGATTAACTTGGATTTCCTTGATTAACTTGGACAAATAAGAAAATAAATTTTCTCCTTTGTTGTTGATTGAATTACTTTTCTTTCTAAGTTAGGAAAAGCATTAAATAATCCTCCCCTCTTTAGAAATAAAATATGGCCAACTTCCTAATTTAATTAGGAAAATAAATTGTTGTCTTTCTATCCTTGTAGCATTAGGAAAAAAAAAGCCTAACAAGGTTGGTATAGGGCCGGACACATCATCCCCTTGTTCCCCATGAATTAGGCTCTTCTTGTACCTGAATTAGATGGATTATAGGCTGTCCTTCATGCTCCTTAAATGTCCAAAGCCCCTCTAGGTCCATTTTTCTCCATATGTTCTGAACAAGCTCATTCAATGCTTATTTAAGCTTCTTTGCCCTAGCTCTTGTAATTAGCCCAATTGGCACCTCCAATGGGTCGTTCGCATGATTACGTTTGGTGTTGGGCTAATCCTCATCAGCAGTATTTGTTATCATTAAAATATATATATATATATATATATATATATATATATATATACACACACAAGTGGATGGTAAGACGTGATTATTATCGGCTACTACTTTCATATAGTGTTGTTAAAGGCGTTGGTGAGAAAATAGCGCTTAAAACTTTAAAAAATGCTAATAAAATGGCTACTTCAACTTTAGGTATTGGATTAAAGAGTTTAGAATATGAAATTTCAGTAAAGGATTAAGTCAATAATGAATTGATTCCTCACGGTGCATAACTAATTCCAGCTCCATGATTTATTGATTAGGTTGAAGAATACATGAACAATTTCGTGAAAAATAATGATGTATAAATAATACCTGGTCATGATTCGAGGATTAATCGTCTTAAAGAAAGAGAAAATGATACGATCCAAGCAACGAAAAAACGATGAGATTCAGTTTTTGGCATAATGTTCCTTTTGATTAATAGACATAACTCTTAATCTGACCGTTTGATCGGACTGATAATTTACCAAGAGTTTACAGACATCTTATTGATTGTCGGTTTAAAGTTTTAAATAAATTGGAGTTCAATAAGGCATCACAAAGACTAGAAGATGTAGTAAAGGTTTTGTTATCAGGTTCCTTTTGATTAATGGACTTTTTATTTGTTATGAATTCTTATCTTAGTGTATGATTTTAACTCTTATGTTCCTATTGATCTAGCGCCTATTCCAATTGATGAGAGGACTTCTATTGATGGGGTAAAAATGCAAAATGATGAAAAAAAAACTCTATGAACATGTTCGATCTCATATTAAGAAGAAGAAAACAAAGTATGCCAAATATGCTAGTAAAAGGCAGAAAATTGTTAGATTTGAGCCTTGAGATCTAGTTTGGATTCATCATAGAAAAGGCAGATTTCTAAACGAACAAAAGTCCAAATTGATGCCAAGAGTTGAGGGACCATTTCGGGTTATCAAAAGGGTGAATGATAAAATTAGCTTACAAAGTTGATCTTCATGGTGAGAACAATGTTTCAGCTACTAAGGACTTGTCACCTTACTCGGAAGATGTTGGCGATTCTAATTTAAGGATGTACACCTTGCACATTCTCGTGCATTTATACTCATTTCTATTGATCAAGTATGTAAAAAAAAAATACGAGTAATTTTTTTATATAAGAAAAGTCTCAACAAACTATCAATAATTTTTATTAATGAACACGGTTTATTAAAACTTTTGTTGAAATCATATTCACATAAATTATTTATAAGTTTATCTTTCTCTTAAAATACATATATTCTTTCTGCATAAAATTAGATAACTCGATGACCATAAGAAATTGGTGTCCTCAAAGGAATTTACCTGTGACATACAAAAAAAAATTAAAATTAAACCATAATAAACATTGTGTATCATCCTAGTTACTGACGTTTAATAACTATATGATCAAAACTAATTTCATAAATATTTCTTTAAGAATATTGATCTTATATTAATTTCCAACATTATACATTTTCATCATTCTTGATAAGTTGTATTTCCGACATTTTATTTATCACATTATCATTCTTATATTATGATAACTCTCTTTTTTTCATAATCTAGTTTAACACATCAATATTCGATTTATTCCTTACAATTTTAAAATTGATCAGACTCATTCAAACACTTTCATACAGTGTTTCTTTTCACCTTGAATTTATTTCATAACTCTTTCCACTTCGTGAATATATTCAGTTTATGTTATTATTTCATATCACATGAAATTTACACCTCAATTTATTTCCTCAACACATATAAATCATATGATCTTTTCCTTTTACAACCACCTTTAATCCATATCACAAATCATTGCGTAATCATGTCTAATTCATATCATTATTTAATTTACAACATATTTAATTCAAGTCGCCTTTTTGTTTCCCTAACATTTATTATATCTATGATACATCGTACATTATTCCATAAAACACCCTTGTTATATTGAGAAATTTCCTCAATTCATTATTCATTCCACTTATTTCATGTCCATTTCTATTATTTATAATTTATCACTTAACCTTCCATCACTTTTATACTTACAAGACGTGCTCAAATCATTTTTCTATTCCATTATACTTTGTCCGTGGGGATAATTTAATACTCAATCCTTAACCTATCAACACAATCAAACTCATATACACCTTGCTTCATTACATGTTATTGTTGCGGCCAATTGATTAGCCAAATAACTTATCAATCCCTTTATATGACAACCCCAACCATTTGGGTACCATTACGCATAACTGTCTCTTTAAAATAATTTAATATATACTCTATTGAAATTTCGGTGGAGTTTTCCTTATACTTGAACTATACCAATTTATCGACATCTTCATCACCATTTTAATCCAATACTACAATCATGATTTATTACTTGGCACAATGTTGCGAGGTACCTGATAATTTCTTTAAAACCATATATAATCAACTTTACGCACAATGATTATTGACTATTATCTCTTCTATATATTTACCATATCAATTACTAAATAATTAATTTCTTATTGTATCTTTAACCTTACAAATCAATACAATTAGCACAAAGTAAGGACATACTAATATCCTCTCTAGTCTAAACTGGACATTCGTTTCATTACTAAATTGTTGGTTTCTTCAGTTGCCCATTAATGAAAGTACTAATCTCATTAATCAAGAAACTAATTTCTCCAATAGCCCATTAACTAGAGCACTTAGTCACATTAACTAGGGTAACTAGTTTCTCCAATAAAAATTTCCTTAATACATGCCAACACAACATCACAACCCAATAAAAATTCATGCTCATGTTTCCTTAACACCGAAACACATCATTTCATTAATATCACAACATCTTCTATGCCTTCCCATTAATAGAAGAATTTCAATACAATTCCATAATTATTTCTAATTTCTCTAAACTAACAATTTGGCTAATTTGAAGACATCCTTCCCATCTTTCCATGCATCTCAAAATCATTGAGCATTCAATTCTAAGTCACTAAGATTAATTGCCCATGATTCCTTCCATTGACTTTACAACATCAATGCATATGCCCAAAGTTTTGATATTAAGATTTTCTTTTAACCAATCTCATTTAATCATATTCATGCTTGTAGTTTCAATTACATTTTCGCATGTGTGCGGCGTCGCGGCGAAAATATCCACCCTCAAATTCTATATCTAATGCGGCAAATGTGGGGAGACAAGGAATTCTTGTCTTTTATTAGTGGAAAAATTGGAATGGAAGTCACCACCTAGTATTTTGATCACTAGGAACCCTAACTGGTCTTAGAGATCAGGTATGGAGACTGGTTGCGTAAAGGAAAGGTATTAGCACCCCAAATTCGCCCTACCTAAGGTAAGCTACATTATTTTATTATCTGATAAAATCTAAGGTCTTGTCATGTTTTTTAGTTGTTGGTCCGTCTAAGGTTTAACAAAAGTCCTTCTTGGTAAGGAAATCCTTATCTTATAAGGTAGAAAAGTCCTCGATAAGGAGATCCTTATCTTATAAGGTAATTATGAGGTCAACAAAATAATTTAATATCCAGAATACGTCTTACGTATAAGGTCATAACCCCAGATATTAAAAAAAAACAAAATAATTTTTTTTGAAATTTTTGAAATATTGGCCTAGTTCTCGTGACTTTAATAAATTGGTTATTAAAGACAAAATGCATGCTAATATATATTTTTGAAATTTTCTTTGTTATATGAAAATACAATATGATTTTCTTATTATTATTATTTTCTTGCTTGCAGAATGTGCATTATGCACGTTCTACATGCAAGAAGATGAACAGTAAACGGAGATAAGGGGAAGAATTACCTTGGATGATGAGCTTGGATAGATGAGCTGACGGTGATGCTGGTGACCGGTTAGGCGGTGGTGTTGCTGCGATCACTCTTCCTCTTCTCTTTTGTTTCTGCGTTGCTTCTTTTTCTGTCACCTTGCTTCTCTGCTTCTTTTTCCAAGCGGTGGTTCAAAGAGGAAAGTAGGTGGTGGTGTTGCTGCTGGGATGATAAGCTTAGATAGATGAGTTGAAGGTGATGCCGGTGACCGATTTGGCGGTGGTGTTGCTGCAGTCGCTCTTCCTCTTCTCAGCTTGCTTCTTCTCTTTGTTTCTTATGTTCCCTCTGTCAACAATGTTCTTCCCTCTCTGCAGCGACTTCGTGGACATGTTGGTGGCCGCTGCCTGGGGAGCTGATTCTGGCCGGTTGACGGTTACTCTTCCTTTTTTCTCTGTGTTTTTCTGCTGTCTTTCCCCTCTCTGTTTCTGTTTTTCCCCCTTTGTTTTTTTTGTTGTCTCTTTCTTCCTTCCTCCAGTGCAGTACATCCTCTGGCTTTTATAGCCAGAGGATGCAAGTGTTTTACCTTTGTTGTTGCAAGGATGGAGTAATGGCCGACGTGCATCATGATAGCCGTGAAACATGCCCCCTTGATTGAAGCAAATCACGCCTTCGCCACTGCAAACTTTTCTCGTCCAGCTCACGTAACGTCTAAAAAAGACAGGAAACAGTGTTGAATAAAACAACACCGTTTTGCAACTTTAAATGATATTTTTTATTTGGTCCTCGGATGTTGATGCAATTTTGTAATCAAGCCCCCATAAAAAGTTAAATTAGATCCCTTTATTTGAGAACCTTTTCCGGTTTGGTCCTTGGTTTTAGATTGTTTCAATTAAGTCCCTAATTGGCCATCAAACTTCAATAATTACGCAATTAAGCCCCTGATTTGGCCAAATCAACTCTTCAAAATTATAATTGGATCCTAGACCTTTAATTTCTTCAATAAAAGCCTAAATTGACTTAAAAATCAAATTTTCTTACAACTCTCCATAAATTCAATTAAACCTTAGATAAAATTTAAATGAGTCTATAAACATTTGATTTTAGACTTTTCTTCCTCAACTTGAATTTTCTTTGTCAACAAGACTTTCATCAGTAAAAAATATATTGTCAAATTTCAACCTTTTGCATTTTTAAACCTCCTCAACCAATTTTGGCCTTTTCTCGGTGTTCCAACATCCTTTTCTCGCTCTAATTTCTTTTTTTGTATTTTTTTCATTTTTGTGTGGGAACCCAAAAATGGATAACATATGCATATACAAGTTATCTTTGTGTCACACTTCTATCAAACCTGATTTACTTGGCTTTCCAGGAATTGATGTCTTTGCGTGTGGGTTGCGTGACCACAAGCTTCGCATCATTGTCCTTGAATTTAAATTGCTTTTACCTCATTCTCGTAGATATCCTATCAAGACTATCCATCCCCTTTTTTTCCCCTCACTTCAAGTGTATAATAATTTTACATATTATTAGTCTGTTTATCTTAAAATTTACAAAAAGTCAATGATTGACAAATTATTTTTCTTCTATTGACTTCTAAAGTAATGAATTCCAAATCTCAAATATGTTTTATCGACATGTATTGTATCCATACAATCCTTGAGCATATCGATCTTTGTAATAATAGTATACTTATTCTGTAAGCTCTTTAACAATAATTATTTAACAACACATAGCTAGTAACCACTAGGACTTGTTGGTCTATGATACAAACTGATGCAAACAAAAAAAAAATAACAAGTATTAGAACATAAAATTCTGATGAATAAGATCACATACAAAAACCCTAATTCAAAATGTTATTATTCAATATTTTCTCTAACCAAAAATAACTAAAAATAAATATTAGAGCTCTTCTAGGTTGCTTATATACTAGAAAAACCATCCTAAACAAAGTTAAAAAAATAATAATAAAATATTTCTAAATCAAATAGAAAAAAGAATTCTAAATTAACAAAAATAAATAAACATAACAAAAATAAAAAGAATTAATAGACAATTCACTCGTAGACTGGGGTATGGACTATATTCATTCTGGGCATAACTGCATATGAAACAATGACATCAAATTGACATGCAGATTCACTACAGAAGAAATTTGATGATCTTGTGTGAATATTTTATGGCACAATGATCATAGTACTGTATTTTATACAACTCTAATAATTATTTTTTTAACAATTTCCGATATTATTAGAACGGGGGAATAAAATAAGGAAAATTAATTCCATGTTATTATCTATAATGGAAGAAACTAAATAACTAATAAGTACTGACCATAATAATTCCTTATTCTGATAGTGGATGGGTTGATTTTCCAAATACAAGCAACTTCTACATGATTTTGTTTACGGTCAAATTTTTTCTAGGTAAATTAAAGGACAAAAATGCTGAAAATTAATATTTGTAATTAGATATTAGCATCATGTGTAATACGTCCCCAAGGGGTGTGGCGTGATGACAAAAAGCTTGAGATTTTGCACAGCAGGTCTCGAGTTCGAGTCAAAACGTGCACCTCTTATAAGAACTTGGGATAGCCGGGGTTTTACTCACTTATTTGGACCCATAAGTGCACTTTCCGGGAGATGAGGTTTCCTCGAATCCAAAAAAAAAAAAAGTTAGTTGTAATACGTGAACTTAGACAAAATCTATGAAAGAGTAAATGATCCAAAACTATCCTGGACTTTGGGTCAAATTGACTTCAGTCCCTAACCTTTCTTTTTTTTTTTTTTAGAACCTTGAACATGTTTATGGTAAAAAAATAAGTCTCCTCTGTCAGGTTTCATCCTTTATTTACTTCCTTTTTTCATTCAAATCAAATGTATACATGAAACATGTTGTGTTTCTAAGCTATCACTTCTAATCAAAATTAACAAAAGGTCTATTTCATACAAAAAAAAAATAAAAGAAAGTTTGAGACTTATGAACTTGATCTTTGAACTTAAAATAATAAAATTTTAAGTTCAAAGATCAAGTTCATAAGTCTGACCAAAAGTTCAAGATAGATTTGGATCATTTGTCTAGGTATATTTCTCTCTTTGCAAACTAGATGTGTGCTAGAAGGAAGTTAACAACTAGTATATTGATATGTGCTTAGTAGTCAGTTAATATTAATTTTAAAAAAATATAAAAAAAATATTAAGTGTATGAAGAATGTTTTAATAGTAATATTAAATCTAATTAAGCGTGTTAATTTTTAAACCTGCACTCAATTCTTTGTCAGACTCAAGTAACATGGATCTGGCAACCATGTCATACCCAAACACAAACCCAAGCGCTTTGAATATGACAAACATGTCAAAACAAAATATAGGAATACACTTATAATTGTTCTAAAAACATATTTATTTTGTATTTTCATCTTTATCTTTTAAACCAAATATAGTTTTATCTTTTCGATATTTATTTCTTCTATTTTGAGACATTAACAACATGCATCCCTAAAATTCACTCTTTGTTTTTATTAATCTCTAATTTTAGTGAAGAAATCATCTACAAAATTGCACAAATTAAAATAGTAAAAAAGAAAGTAGGTCTTTTACATATACAATATTTTCTTTTCCTACAATATAATGTATCAATTCAAAAAGTTTAAAAGTTTTCTCTTATGATCATATATTTCAAATTTTTTTTTGGTAAGTTGACGTATGTATTAAAAGAAGAAGATACAAACATTATAAGGGGCATACCCCAGATTTACAATGATAACAGAAACATAAAACAACAGATGGCTACAGGCTAGCAACCGACCC
>Ga0325404_1003039_pt1 | contig 17924 bp, 7 predicted proteins | sample PopdelMetagenome_18_FD_205664 | JGI IMG/M metagenome (GOLD analysis project Ga0325404, IMG submission 205664) | Populus deltoides microbial communities from Bellville, Georgia, United States - Xylem-Control-R1 | ecosystem: Host-associated > Plants > Phyllosphere > Stem > Wood/Secondary xylem... | reverse complement strand
TTTGATTTTTTAAAAAAAATCTTAAAATTATATTATTTTAAATTAATATAAGTTAACTCATTCAATTTATAAATTATGTTATGTAACGGATGAATTAATAACTTATTGTATTTTTATGATATAAAACGATAATTACATTTTTATTTCCATCACACCATGACATGCACAAACTTGTACAACAAAGTGTTGATTAAGTGCTTGATGTTATATGAATTTCGTACGTTGGACAAATCTAAATAGATGAGATTGTTGTCCAAGATAGAACAAAACAAAACAAGCATTTGAAGTCGTCTCAACCCTGACGTATAGACGGCTCGTCTTTCGTCTTCCTCCTTTTTTTTTTTGGCTTCAAGAACATGCCATGCATACGAGTGAACATCATGTCGTTTGCTGACATCTTGTTCAATCATTTCAAAAGCTTTCACTGTACAAAGTACAAACACTAATAGAGAGAGAGAGAGAGAGAGAGAGAGAGAGAGAGAGAGATTCAGAGGAGGAGGGAGAGCTCCTGGAATTGTAAGGAAAACCAAGGCTTTGAGAGGTAATTTGCTTTACTATCTCACTTCCTCTTCCAATTCTGCTTTCTGGGTCTTTCAAGTTCCTCTTTTTAGTGCTTCTCTTATCTTAAAGCAATGGACTTTATCCATTTGCAGAGACATAATAGATTAACAGTGAGCTAAAGCTTAGTTTCATTTCAAGCTTTAAAAAGAGCATGAAGGGCCATGAACCAAAGGTGATTTTGACTACACCTTTGATTTTTCTGTATTTGTTTTCACTCTAATTCTCATTTGTTGATTTGTATTTTGTTTATTCAATGAAAATAGTGTACTTAACTCCATGCACGTGTAATCTTAATCTTTCATTAGACTGCTTATGTAATCTGATAATGATTCTTGCTTTTGTAGTGGGGTTAGGTCCTCCTTGTTGCTTTTGATCAATACAATAACTTCTTTTATAGAAAAAAGAAGAAAAATAAATATTTTTCATTGCAAAGTGTTTGTGAGAATGTGGAAGAAAAGGGCTGTACAGTGTGTAATGATCCTTGAATTGGATTTACTGCAACGTAATGTGTTTTTTTTTTTTTACTTTTTTTGGGGGTCTTAAATTGACAGATGCCAAGAATGGAGGACATTCTTAGTCTTCCAGTACAAGATCCTCCTTGTGCAGAGTTTTCTGCTGCTCATATAAAGTGGGAGAAAGTAGAAGGTGGTCGACAAGGTGGCGATGATATTGCCCTAATCCCTTTTGCTAGAGTGGATGATTTTGTAAAAGGAGAATCTTCAAATGCAGAATGTCCTGCTAGCTTTCGAATTGAGTCTAGAAGGAAGAGATCTGAAGGGAGCATCAGCAAACCAAGGGTCGATGGCTATCTTGAATATACACTGTATGTTCATAAATTCATGCAGTGCTATACAAGGCACCTTCTTCTTTTTTGGGTTTTATGACGAATGAATTATGAACGCCAGTGTGTAAATGATTGTTCTTGGTTTTTGTTCTCTGAAATGTGCTCTCTGCCAAGAGCTCCTTAAAGGATGGCTCTTTTTGTCTGTTTTAAAGGTGAATGTTTTGCAAAATGAATGTTTATTTACCACTAAATGGACAAACATTCAAAGAGAATATTTTAATGATAAAAGGTAATTATGTCACCGGGAATTGATGCATGTCTTGAAGATCCCTTGTAGTTTAATCCAAGTAATGCATTATGAAAGTTATCTTTCAGATATTGGTGTTCATATGGTCCTGAAGATTATCGAGATAGTGAGCCCACTATGGGGGATGGTTCTCACACCAAACCTGCGACTGGGAAGGGAAGCAGACCCGGGAGGCGTCACATGATGAGAGGTTGCCTTTGCCATTTCACTGTAAAACGCTTATACACTCGCCCCTTCCTTGCTCTTATCATATATAATCAGAGAAAACATGTAGATAAAACAGGGGCCCCATGTCATGGGATACTTGATGTGGATGCTGTGGGGACAAGAGCTATGTATGCTCCAAGGATTTCAGAAGAATTGCGCCAGAAAGTGATGTCGTTGCTATATATTGGAATATCTTTGGACAATATAATCCAGCATCATGCAGAGGTGGTGCAGGGGCATGGTGGCCCCCTCAACCGAGATGATTTGCTCACTCGGAATGATGTTCGCAACATGGAGAGGATTGTTCGTAATTCATCTTACAAATTGCATGCAGATGATGAATTCAGTGTAAAGATGTGGGTGCAGCGCCACCAGAAGCATGTTTTTTTCTTCCAAGATATGTCAAGCACAGAACCTTTTATTCTGGGGATACAGACAGATTGGCAGCTGCAGCAGATGATCCGTTATGGACATAGTGGTTCGGTAGCTTCTCATTCTACATTTGGCTTGAAGAAACTTAAGGTAATTTGTTCATTTAAGAACTCTTTGATTCTTCATGGTCATGTGTGAAGCCACTGGCATGCAAAAATTTCAAGGATTCAGAAATTTTCTTCGTAAATATTGGTGGTTGACACATTTTAGTATCAAATATCTTATGATTGCAAAATTTTGAATCATTCGAGGCTTGGGCTTGCAACCAAAATCCAGTCTTGAGAGCAGCAATTTTATGTAAAAATCCTAAAGCTCTAAGTCTCCAAATTCTTCCTTCCAAGACCACAATTCAAGGAACACAATTGTTCAAGGGCCTTTATTTTATACTTGTGACCTTCAAGGATTAGATCATTTAAATGGACCAAACATCATGATTAGAAATTATTTGGGCTAAAAGTTGAGGAAGAATTGAATTGCTATACTGTGGAATATGAAAAGGTGTTATAGGTATTAATTCAATAGCAATTCAATGGTAATTTTCTCCATTGCAGTATCCCCTGTGTACTTTACTGGTTTTTGACTCGTCTCAAAATGCAATTCCGGTTGCTTGGATCGTTGCCTCCTCATTTGTTACTCAAGATATCCACAAATGGATTGGTTCTTTGGCTGAAAGAATCCGAAGCAAGGACCCGAGATGGAGGCCTAATGCCTTTTTAGTGGATGATCCTTCTTTTGATATTTCTTTCATAAGGTAAATTTTTTTGGCAGGGACTGTCAATTTCTTCTACTTGACTCTAACTTTCAATGGGGAATCTAAATTCCTTCGTGGTTTTTTAATTGCAGAGAGGCTTTCCAATGCCGGTTCCTATTATGTGCCTGGCATGTTCGCCGTGCTTGGATGAGAAGTCTTTTAAAGAAATGCTGCAACATTGATGTCCAGCGAGAGATGTTTAAGCACTTGGGTTGGATTTTGTATTCTACAAGAAGTGGGCCAAATGCTGATAATGCAGTTGAAGAGTTCATGCAAGTATATGTTGACCAATGTATCTTTATGGATTATTTCAAGAGGAGATGGTTGCCATGTATAGGTATATGTTTCTCTTATGCATTATTCTACTTGTCTGAGAATAAAAGCCTTCTCCTTGTTTCTTGGAGGAATCTTTATAATGTAATTTTTTTTGCTATATTATATTTCAACCATCTAATTTCACATATAAACATGCATTGCTGAAATAGGATATTATTTATTCCTAACTTTGATCTCATAATAATTTCTGTAATGAAATAGGGATTTTCTTTATTTATTCATTTGGTGCTAAAAAATGGCAGGCAGTTACATGTAGAAAAAAGGAATATTGGAAAGAAAGATTTTTAACCATGATTGAAATAACAGCTGCATATTGAAGAACAACACAGAACATTGTTCTTATGTAAGTCTTCCAAATGTGACACGTTATTCATATGACATCTTATGATGTAGTTGTTAATAAATTCTTACTTGGTTCACAAATGATAGCTAGTTTGACTAAATTATTCATTATGTATAAGTGGGGATATAATAGAAGAAAAAAGTGGAAGATTTAGAAATAACATGAATATTAGCAAACAGCTAGTATACAATGACCTTGATGTAAAACATCAGCTATTAAAATATGCAAATAACGGATAAGTGATAACTTCTGCACTGATTCATTCTATAACAGCGTCATGTTCATTGTCATTCAGCTCCTCCATATAGCTACTGAAGATGAAATTAAAAGCCTGTATTATTCATTCAAAACAATTCATAGCTGTAACTTTTAATATTAGATGCTTGTTTTAACCTGCCTTCTTGTGTTGCAGAGTTGTGGATTAATAGCATAAGGTCTCTCCCTGTAGCCAGCACGGAGCCCCTGGCTGCAATTGAATCCTACCACTTAAGGTTGAAATCCAAGCTTTTCGATCAGCAATATGCTAATTCCTATACAAGAATTGACTGGTTGATCCACACTTTGACAACTGAATTCCACTCCTTATATTGGTTAGATCAATACAGTGCAGAGACTGGGTATTTCACAAATGTAAGGGACAAGTCTTTCTTAACTAATGCTTGGTATCAGGCCCTGCACATCCCTGATGTCGATGTGATATTGGATGAACAAAATCTACTGCTTGCGAAAGTGATCTCCCAGACCGATAGAAGTCTGGCATATACAATTTGGAACCCTGGTTCTGAGTTCGCCCTCTGTGACTGTCCCTGGTCAAGACAGGGAAATCTCTGTAAGCATGTCATCAAGGTGGCAATTTTATGTAAAAATCGACAGGTTGCAAGGCCATTATTGGCATCTCAAGTTTATCGCCAGGCCTTGCTTACCCTTCTGCAGAACCCCCCCGATGATCCTCTGGTTCTTGAGCATGCGATTTTGCGTGTTAGCCGCTTGCAACAGGATATCAAAGTTTTGGAAGACTTGTCTAATAATGGGTTACTCCAGCCATCACCACCTGAAATGAACTCTCAAGTAGGAGATAGTCTTCTGTTTTTCCCACACCTTCATTGATTGAGCTACTGGAAAGGTGATAGAGCACTTTTTTTTTCTTTTTTTCCAGCTTGAGGGCTTTTCCATTTGGCCAAGGTTTTGAATGAGAACATGAAGTTATGTCCTTTGATCTGCTGGCATGCTAACTTCAGATCAAGTCAGAACTTGCACCAGCTTGCTTTGACAAGTTCAAAACTTGCATTCATGAAACACAGGGTTTTTGCCTGTGAAGGTACATTTTATTTCCTTAAATACTAATCATTGAACATTCTTAGTATATTACTTTGATAGCCAGGGAAGAAAAAAAGAAACCGAAAACAATAGGAAAAGAGAAATAGTTATGTTAATTCAGATTTTATTGAGTTCAGCTGTTGAACCTGTTCATTGTTCAGTCTTGATGAGTTTGGCCCCTGAATAATTCTTTGTTTATGAATTTGTTTGTTTTTCCGTCAAGCTAACATTTTTTGCCTCTCTGATATAGGGAATGTATTATGTGGGATCCATGGTTGCCTGGTTTTAGTGTTGGATATTTACCTGTGAGTTGGCAGAAGGTAATAGCTCTACAGGCATATTCATATGATGCATGATGTCTTAGTTTTCTGTCTTGATAACATTTTTTTGTCTCTCGTCGTTTCTAACTGCATTTGTCTCACAGATGGCCTGTGTTGACGCCCTGTTTCATGGTTTGATATAAGCAAATCTTGCCAGAAAACAAGCAAAATAAAGTGGAGTCATCTTTAGCTAGTAAGTTCTATGTGTGTGTGTGATTGTAGAGTAATTTTTCTTTTTTATTCTGCATAATCAATAGGTTCTAGAAGAAGGAAAATCAAGGGAGATACAAATTCTTCAATAATTAATAAATTGGGTGTTTCTCCCCCTCTTCATTTTCATACATAAAAAATGAACAGGAAAAGTTGACCTTAAGAGACAAATATGGACAAAAGTTTTTAATATGGATGCCGTTACCAAAGATGTTTCAAAAAAATTATGATTTCCGGTAGAAATTGCTTTCCAAAGTGTTTTTTCGCTTGAAAATATATCAAAATAAAGTTTTTTTTAAAAAAATTATTTTTAACATCAGCACATTAAAACAATTTAAAAATACAAATAATAATAATAATAATAATAATAATAATAATAATAATAATAATAATTTGAAGCTAAAAATAAAATCAAAATTTTTCAAAAGCACAGTCCAACCACGATCCCAATTACCCTCTTAATCTTGAAAACAAATCTAAAGGCTTTCTTAAAGTGAGAAGGTGCAAGATTTTTAGTTGGTATTGTATCATTTGGCTTGCACCACTTTGTTGGTCCGATCAAAATTTTTTTAATATAAAAAAAAAATTTAGGCATTGCTAATGTTTTTTTTAGTAGAAAAAAAAATTAAAGAATGTGAGAATTGATTCAATGTGACTCGATCGCTTTAACGGGTTTAAAGACAACTTAAATGACAGATAAATAAAAACGTAGTTTGACCCAAAATAAATATTTAAGATGAGATTTTTTAATAAACAATGAGATGACAACATATTGGATTGATCCAGATCAACTTAGGTTAACTTGTCAATTTGCATATCAAATCATGAAATCATGATAACCCTATAGAAAGGAAATTAAAACAAATTACGAAGCTTAATTTTCAATAAACTCAATGTTAAAGGATGAAATTGAAGAAAAAAAATCAATTAAAAAAATTCCAAAAAAATAATTCAAGTCAACTTGGGTTATCCTATCAAACTCATGACCTAGATAATGAGATCGAGATAACTCAATAGAAAATAAATTAAAAAAAATTATGAAGATCAATTCTTAATCAACCTAGTTGAAAAAAAATCGATTAGAAAAACATACAAAAGACAACTCAAGTCAACCAAGATTAACCTGAGTTATGAGATGGAGATAACCTCATAAAAAGAAGACTGAAATAAATCACGAAGTCTAATTCTCAATCAATTTAATGTTGAAGAATGAAATTGAGAAGAAAAAAAAGTCAATTAGAAAAAAGAAAAAAATACTCGAGTAAACCGAGTTAACCTTTCAAACTTGTGGTCCAAGTCATAAGTTCAAGATAACCTCATAAAAGTAAATTGAAAAAAGTACAAAACCCAATCCCTATCCCTAGTAAATTTAATGTTGAAGAATGAAATTGAAATTTAAAAAAGAAAACATATATTAAAAATAAAATTAAAAAAAAAACTATTCCGGTTAATATTGTGATGTGAGGAGGGGTATGGTAAAACACCCTCCTCCTTTAGTTTTTTGTTAATGGGATTAATTTCGGGAGAAAGCACATTCTACTTGCCAAAAAAAGGGGTAAGAGTCATGGTATTGTTTTCATGACTGGGCAACTAGGGAACAAGATTTTCTGTTGGTGTAATGCATTAAAATCTTAAATGGTTCTTCAAGTGTAATAAGATGGACATAGATGAAGTTACCAGCCATAAGGATCTTATTTCAATATTTCTTAGTATGGATCATTTATTCTTTCAGACTTTCCTGCTTCAGATTCAGACCCAGATATAAAAAGAAATAATTTTGTTTCTCCAGGAGGTGTTACCCCCAGGATCATGTGCTGATGTGGATAAGAAGTCTAATCTTAGGTGATATCTTTAATTAACTGTTAGTTCAACTGTATATTTTCTCGTGACATGTTGCTTTTTAGGAAGGCCACATGAACTACAAATCTAGTGTACACTTTATTCTCTATTCAAATTGATCCTTGTAATTTCCAGATTCTTTGAAACAACAAGGTGCTTGCAAAAAAGTAACGACAGAATGCAAGTCAGGTTTTTGCAAGGACTTCCTTTGTAGTTTCTCTATTTCACTGCACAAATTATCGTTGGAGCAGAACTGTTATCTTATCTGGCAACCGTGTCATTATTTGAAAAACTGCTTCATGTTGGTGCCATGGAGATTTAAAGGTGGTCTAAGATGTTGTGGCTGTAAAGTAAGTCAGGTTATTTCTAGGACTAACTATTTAGTTTCTCAATTTCACTGCACAAATTATCGTTGTAGCATAGCTGTTACCTTGTCTGGCAACCATGTCATTACTTGAAAAACTGCTTCATGTTGATGTCATGGAAATTTAAGCTGGTCTAAAATGTCGTGGCTAAAGCTTTCTCAACCTTCAAAGACCCCACCTTAGATCATGAGTTGTAAATGCAAACACTAACAACACGGGACAGTTATTAGATTAGGGCCATTGCTTCTTGTGTTATATTACCCGGGCAGGTGTTTCATTAATTGCCTTGCTATAACATAGCAAGCATGGAAGACCAGTAGGCTGATTAGAGAGTGAGTTTTTAAAGTTCACGTGATGAATGTGTTGGCCACAGACGATAGAGACCTTTCTCATCTTTCCAGATTTTCATATGAAGGGTCTCACATGTATATCTTGTGATAATTAGATGAAAAGATCTTATCATGGGTAGCTCGATGAGTTATTGGCATGATGTCCACACCTTTAAGCGTTTTGAGCGACGAACCACCAAAAACCAAAGGCAACAGTAACTTTTGGGAAGATACAATTGTAAAACAGAGAATGCCATACGCATCATTGAAGAGGAACATCTCCTAGGTTGATGGGGAAGATATGACTGGAGCTATTGAGAAATGTATATACAGTAGGACCAAATCTGAGAAGATTTTAGTGTACCCACAGAAATCTTCCTTGGTATCATTCTTGTCAATTGTCATGTTATGGTAGCATTTCATGGTTTTGCTTTCATCTTAGCTAATACAACTCGTAGTATATCTAAATTTTAAGTGAAAATGTGCTCCTATAGCTAGAAACCCAAACCGCAACGTGCAAGTGATATAGCGGTGAAAATGGAAGACTCTGAGGAAGCTTTGATTATCATTGGATTAGTTTTTACGTTTTAATGAGTGAACCTGAAATCTATTGCACTCATTTGATTAGCCAAATTAGCATGAAAAGATATTTGTGTGTATTATTTGACTGGAACTGAAACCTGAAACTAAAAGGTGGCGACTGGCAAGGTTTTCCTTGCTCCCTTCACCATATGGTGAATCATGAATGAGTTCAGAAGTAGAGGGAAGCAGAAACCCCAGGGAGATGAGGCTGCTGTGTACTGAAAACGTAGGTGACCAGAAGCTAGAAATATAAGAACAGAATAAACAATGACATTGAAGTAGACATCAGATCTTTCCATTGGAAAGCACATATAAATAGCTAAGATGAATCTCATACATGTAATTACAATCCCTGCAAACCTACTGTTTCTCTCTACATCATTCATCTTATTGACTACTCAAAAACAAGCATGGCAATTCAATTATAAAAATATAAGGAAACTTGATCTTCTTGCACACTTCTTTTCCTTCTGTTCTTTTCTATCTCCAAATGTCTTTTAAACTTGAATTCTGCTACATGCAATTATGTGAAACAATTCTTGGATGATTGCTATAAAATGGGTCCGGTCTCATCCCCTTGTTACCAAGAATACAAGGCAAGTAATTGTGATCTTTCAGGGCTGGTGAAAGGAGTAATCTCTAAAAAGAATCATCAATTTAGTAGAGCGGTGGAGGTGGTGGAGATGCGTAAGGTATACCATTAATCGGTGGCAATGGACCATTATACACTGGAGCTGGTGGAGGCGGTGAATTATAAACTGGAGGAGGTGGAGGCGGCAAGTATTGAACTGGAGGTGATGGTGGAGGCGGTTGCTCATGGCATGGCGGAGGTGATGGAGGTGGAGGGGGTTCTGCACATGAGGGAGGTGGTGGTGGTGAATTTGGAGGGGGTGGCGGAGGGGGTGATTGATAAATAGGAGGTGGCGGAGGTGGCGGAGGTGGGTTTGGCGGGGGTGGTGGGGAGTAGAAGGGGGGAGGCGGATGTATTGGGGGTGGTGGCGGCATTGATGATGGAGGGGGTGGTGAGGGTAATGCTGATGGAGGAGCTGGTGAAGGTGGAGGTGGTGGTGGTGATTGTGGTGGGGGTGGTGGGGGTGAAGTAACAGGTGGGGGCGGTGGAGAAGGATCGAACTTGTGACATTTAAAAGCCTCACACTTAACTGGCCTAGACAAGAACACTTTACATTGCAATGTTGATCTCTGTTTGGGCCTGTTCCTCAAACAATTCCTGCCATCATCAAAATTTTCTAAATCCAAACACGCTGGTGGTTCACCAGTGAAGAAGTTATAAGCATAACTAAAGTTCTTCAGATGTGGAAGCAAACACACGCTACCAGGGATATTTCCTGACAGCATATTATGTGCCACATTTAGCAGTTCTAGACTCTCCATTTCTCCGATGTTGTCAGGCAAAGAACCGAAGAGTTTGTTATTACTCGCATCAAAAACTGTCACCTTCTTGAGCAATCCTATCTCCCTAGGTAAACAGGAGCGCAAGCCATTGTTCATGAGAATCACTTCATTTAGGGTCTTAGACATGTTAACCAAACTTGTCGGAAAACACCCGTGGAATTTATTATTTGCAAGAACAATAACAGAAACCGGCGAGTTACCAAAATTATCAGGTAATTCAAGAGCAAACCTATTGTGGTTTATGAATATCGCGTCGAGATCCTTGTCAAACAGTTCTTTCGGCAAATCACCTTCAAACTCATTAAATCGAAGATCAAGATACTTGAGCTTTGGAAGATCAAGAACAACGTAAGGAAACCTGCCCGCAAAACGATTGTTGCTTAGATCCAGCTCGTAGAGTAGTTTTAGTTTCTTGAAAGATTTTGGTACTTTCCCACAGAATCTGTTGGAGTTAACGTGAAACAAGGCAATGTCCGTCAGGAGTCCGAGCTCTGCAACCAAGTGCCCTGCCATGTCGCCATGATTTAGATCAATCCCAGCAACGGTTTGAATCGACGAATTGTCGAGAGATGTGGCACAGAAGACACCAGTGTAGTTGCAAACGTCGGATCCCACCCAGTTGGATGTGAGGTTCAATGGGTCCGAGATGATGGCTAGTTTCCATGCTTGGAGTGCAATGTAGGCACTTCTGAGTCTAGGGTTGTCGAATTTGAGGCAAGCTGGTAACATCAGATACTCATCTTCTATATCAAGTTCCTCTCTGTAATGTAAAAGCTGTCTTTGGCTCTGCTTAATATGTATTGTTTGTAAGTCCCTAGGGCCAGCATTGCTAGAAAAAGAGTGGTGTTGGGCAGTGGTCAGGCAAATGAGAGTGAGAGTGGCAAAGAATGGAAGAATGTGAGTCTTTGCCTTCATCAGACACCAGTGAACATGTATGGATCTTTTTCTTTTTATATAAAACGGGATCCTCTCTCTGTCTCTTCTAGTTTTTTCTTTGATTTCTTCAAGATTTAGAGGGACAAAGGGCAAGAGAGGTGGCAATGGAGGAAGAGATTTTGAAGGGGGAAATTTTGCATAGATTTGAGAGTGCTTTTGAAGGCAACGGGAACAATAAACACCACTAGCTAGTCACAAGAGAAAGGCCAGTGTGAGGTATGAATGAATGAACAAGCTTCCTTCCTAGTTTTAATAACAAATTTCTTGGTGCTTCTTTCCCACGATGACTCGGCTCTATTTTCTGGCCATGACTAAAAACCCCACGAAAACTAACAGCCTAACAGGTTGGTGCTCTTACAGGTAATGACTCTGAGGAGGTTCTTTTCTTGAAATTTGCGAGTATGATATCTTGCTGTCGGTTGTTATATATTAAAAGGATTCAAGGCCCACCATGGTAAATGTCTCACCTTGAAATAGTCGTCCCAAATTAAACACTGTTTTTGGGAATTAATTTTAATATTGGTACACGTTAGATTAATTTTTTCTTCCATCCACTTATTAAAAGGATGGATGATTTAACTATATTGCTTCACCTAAACAATGTTTTAGTTCAAATAATATGTTTGTTTATGCGGTGTAATTTGTGTTTTAAAATGCTTTTTTACTCTAAAAAAATTATCAAATTCACTTTTTTTATATGGTTTTATTATGTTAATGTTAAAAATAAATAAAAAATATTATTTTTTATTGAATTTTATTTTACAAAAGTACATTTATTGTACTACCAAACACATAACAAACTGTTTAATAATATTGTGCAACCAGCTTTCCAAGATGTTTTATATAAAGATATTAAATTAATGTTTTTAGATATTTTTAATAATTTTAATGTATTAATATAAAAAAACTTGAAAAAATACTATTTTAATATATTTTTAAATAAGTAAATATTTTTCATATAATATAATGCATTAACAAACACACATTAGTCACTAACCCCATAATAGGACTTCAAACAAGCATCACATTTTTCCTTCACAACATTATCCTATCCACATATGAACTTCGTTTCAAACCCTAAAATTGGAATCCAAACAATCATCGCATTTGTGAACAGTTTTTAATTTTTACCCCTCTCTCTCTCTCTCTCTCTCTCTCTCTATATATATATATATATATATATATATATTCCTTTCAAGAGGGACCAAATTTAGGAGAGGGGTTGTAGGGCCTACTCTTATAGGCTCTTGAATTAGAGGGGTAGGTATATGAATTGATAGAACATAGAAGCAAGCAAGTCTTCTAGTATTTGTAAGGCTACAATTTCTCGGTCAGACGAGTCAGTTAGTACAGCAGCATTTGCCGGACAACTTCTTTTATGGGCAGTTGCCGCTTCTTCCTCCCCTCATCTACCAGTTCAACCTCTTATTTAACCCTCTCTTTCTGTGTTAAGCTGTTGATTAGATATAGGATTTGCCGTTTTGACGAGAAAAATGTGTCAGAATTTGTTGCTCATTTCATTTATTTTATTTATTTACTGGGTTTTGATAATCAAAGTGTTTTAAAATTATATTTTATGTTTCCAAAACTCAAAATCAATCTCTTTTTATTATATTTATTTTTGAATTTACCGTACGAGTAAAATAAAGCAATATAAAATAAATTTTGAGTAACAGAATTTTTATTAATCAAAATTAAATACAGTTGGATTTAAACAAAAAATTTAAATTTTCATTTAATATTTCATCAGGTACTAGAGCTCATTTATTATGAGTTTGACTTAATTTATTACATAATAAAAACTTATATTTATAGACAATTAAGAAGTGTTTCTTTCTGACATAGATTAGAAATTTTATTTTTTTCGTTAATTTACAAATTACACCAACATGAAATTAGATTCAATTTAACAAAAACATGAAAAAGAAACATATATCTATGAGTGAACCTGTTTCAATCAAAATTCAAACGATTCTATAAAGTCTTGTGTAAGAATTGTTGTTGGATCATACCCTCTTAAATCATAAAACCAATCCCTCAAGTGACATTTTTAGAGGTCAAAACATTATTTCTTGACAACAAATCATTGCTACAATTAAAAAATAATAATAAAGGATGTTAACCGTAATAACGAATCGTGAGGTCATCAGGCTTCTGTACAACGCGAGGGGCACCGGCTAACTTGCAGGCCTGAGCCATACCCCACCTGAGAAAAATATCGGTGACGTAACTTTTGAAGGGATAGCAGTGGTGGGGATCCAAGAAAATGACACAGTATGCGAGCGACATAGACATGTGAGGTGTGGACCCAAAAGCTTTAACGTCTCTCATGGCTGAACCGTCGGCGCCTATCCTATGTATAGGCAGAGCGGCACAGGGGGCAGGCCGGCAAGGGACACCCCCCATTCTGCTGCTGATTCACCGCATCGCTCGTGACCATCCAATCAATTTTCTACCTCTTGGTCTTGGGCTCAGTGAATCCTTTAGAGTTTTGGGCTTTGGGGTATCGCATATTTGTGTGAGTGAGGCCATGAGCTTAGCGAATTGTGTTCGTGGCCCAATAATTGGCTACAATACGTCGTCGACTTGGACTTGTCTTCACCATAATCTGGGCTGGGCCTGTATGCTAATAAGTATAAGATGAGGAGCCCATCTGTCTCCGTTAGATTCAGATTTTGGTTGAGTTTATGATTAAGGATGGAGTAATTGGTATATGCAATAGAAGAATTAAGGTGGGAGTTTAAGTCATTGAATGAGTCTTTAAAAATGACGATTATTTAAAAATAGCTTTGTATCACTCTTTAATATATCATTTTAATTAAGATTTCATTTCAATTTTAAATTTATACAAATTCATTTTATGCTTAATTTTTTTAGAAAATAAAATTAATCAGTTCGAATTATTAATAACTTTATCATTATAATTCATAATTACAAGACCTAGCTCCTTTCATGACCTAATCTGATACCCGAGTTGGTAGGAGTGTATATCGACTCATAAATTAATGAATGGGCTCAAGTGTATTAAGTTTTTTAATCAAACGATATTATTTTAGATTTTTTATAAAAATATCAATGTTATTTTAACAACAAAAAAAATAGACAAGTTTCAACTGGAACATCTCTTTGAGAGGTTCAGGAGCAAACTCAGCTCTAGCCATGCCCTGGATTGACGGGACACTAGGTTTATTTGATAAGCTAAACTAGATTTAAAAACTATATTAAAGCTCTAATATTTTGTTAAAATATCATCTCAGGAATGAAGCGCAAGGCTCTTTGACACTAAAACAAATTAAAACTTAAATTGGAATTTAAAAACATGTTAGCCAATGTATGAATATTTTTAGACTCAAAAATATTTTTTAACGTAAAAAAAATGAAATTTTTATATAAATTGTGATCACAACAAAAATTGATCTAAAAAAAAAGGTTAAATTAATGTCCGAGAGACAGTTATGGATCATAATTATCGAGTTCACGGACAATACATGGGGTGGCCCCTCCTCCTCCGGCCGGTCTGCACTCTGTCAAATTGACAGGTGAACTGCTATAACTCTTCGTCTTCAACTTGAATGCTTGTCCTGCACAAGATTAATATTTATTACTTGCCTCCTGCCTCTTCGTTTTTTCAGCACCGCAGATTCTTTTTCATTGAACACCAATGCTGTTCGTTGCTATACAACGCTGCTGGATTCTTTAAATGCCGCTGCGATTAAAAGTATGACACGTGGCTTTTATTTCTCGAACACCCATCTAAGGCAACGGGACAAACAAGTTGCCAAAAACATCAACAATGGCAAGGAGCTGGTCTCGCTTTTACGTGTCAAATCCATGTACCCGTAACATTGTCATAGTTAGATATTATTAATTCAAAGTTTTAATTTCATCACATGGATGCATATGCCCACAGAATTAGAAGAAAAAAAAAACTTTTGAGATGAATAAAAAAATGGAAAAGCTCGAGATGAAAATTAAAAGGAAGTTCAAAAAAAAAAAAAAGAAGAAGAAGCAAGAGCAATAACAAGTGATAATTGGTTTAGTGACAATTTTGAAGCGTGGTTAGACTGATTTTTCTAGATTTTTTAAAGTTTTAAATTAATATTTGTAGTATTATTTATTTGTTTTAATATGTTGATACTGTAAATAAAAAAAATATTATTTAAATATATTTTTAAATTAAAAATACTTTAAAACACATCATGTACAACAATCTCAAATAATATCTTAAAAAACATATTTGGACTTAAGCTTTTAACAACCATGTATTAAATTGTGTTAAATTATAAAAGGTTTTAGAATTATATAACCTGGATCAATGTCGGTGATCTTATTTGAAGTCATTAAAATTATTTCATTAAAATTATTTTTATTATATTAGTAATGCCATGATCGATGATATTATATTTTTGATGTTTTTTTTCTCGATTTTCTCTTCACATATTACAAGGATGATATATTTATAGTGGTAAAACTATAACTAATAGGTACCTGTAATATAATAGAGATAAAATTATAATTAGTTTTATAAAAAATAAAATAATTCTCTTTCTATTAATTTTTTTATTATTTTATTGTTATAAATATTCAATAATTACAGCTTTATCCCCGTAAATTTTTTTTTGCACAAGACAACATTGTAGCATGCACCCGAAACTAATTCGTGCATTGAACGTGATCAATTAATTGCCCGTGATTGAGGTTAGGGTTTTCTCGACAACAAGCAAGGTGCCACGTACCATTGCTTAATTATGGGTCAAGGCTAGTGTTGAAGGTTTCGATGATGACATCTAATGCCACGTATCATTTACTCCGTGTTAAAAAACTTGAATGGTCCAGGAGAATGATTAGCTTAATAATTAGCACTGATTTTTGTTCAATAATTTGAGACTGATGGATCAAGCTTTCGGTCACACATTTGCCACGTACACAAATTTAAAAGAAAACAATGTCCTTATCTCCACCGGGCGCGGTGGTTTCCAGACGGTAAACACCTGAATGCCCTTCAAAAACATTATACTAGTTGTAAAACCAGGCTAACACGATAGATTGACTTGTAATATGCTGATTGGATACCTGAATTGGTTTAGTTAAAGATCAACTAGAAGAAGGAAAAAATCCACTCCACATGTTCAAAGACTTGAGTTGATTCATTATGGTTGATCTGATTTGACTATTTTAAAATTTAAGTTTTAATTTATTTTTATTTTAAAAAATATTATCATTTTAATTTAAAAAAAACATCTTATATTAGTTAGTTTATATCACCGTGTTAAATACCGTTTTGTTTCTTTCTATAAAATTTTAAATTCATTGATCACATGTAACCAGCATATTGCAGTTTGAAAAGTCTTAACCCTTAATCTAATCTAATTACATGGTTTAAATTAATAACTATTATAATATTAAAAACTATTTCCCTTTATCTAATCTAATTACACGGTTTAAATTAATAACTACTATAATATTAAAAACTATCGCCTATCTATCTAATAACTACATTGTATATTTTTTCACTGGTTTATATGCATCAGGACGAAGTCTCTATGATATATATATATATATATATATATATATATATATATATAAACTTCAAATTTTTAAAACAAACAGCGAACGTGGATAGGAGTGAGCATTGATTCAAATAATTTGGTTTCAACAATTTTTTTTTTCAAAGTATGGATTAAACCGAATCAAATTGAAATAATATCTGATTAATTGATTTGGTTTATATTTGTTAAAATTAAATAAGTCAATAGGAGTTTTTTTTTTCCTTTTTCATTAAACTTTTGATTATATTTTAGATAAAAAAAATGAGTTGTTTGATTCAATTTGATTATAAATAGTCTCTGTTTTTTAATTTGTTTTCTCAACTTAATTTATTGGTTTTAAATACTATTTTTTTAAATATAATTGATTTTTAAAAAATCATTTTAAATCAGTTTTAACGAATATCTTAGATATTTTAGTTATTTTTCTCCCCAACCATGAAAATACTATACAATGTACTTAAATATTACTACAAAATACGGTGAGTATCCTGCCATTATCACGTGACTAACATTTCCACGTATGTTCAATCCGCTTTGGCTTGGATTTACTAGATCTTACCCTCCACATCATGTACTCGTAGTCTGTATAAATTTTTCAGGCACGAAAATCTATCCTTTAACATTCAAGGATCCCTATCAAATTCATTTTATTTTATTTTTTTGGTTTAGGGATAAGCATGAAGCCATTTTCTCCAATTTTGCAATTTACGTGACAGATTGTCAAAGATATTTTTTTAATACCAGTCTAATCTATCCACGTCATCCTAGCCTAAATCCTGACCCAGTCTGCCCGCCGACCGAACACGTGTCAAGCATAAAAGATTTAAGACAAACTCGGTGACAGGGGATGGGCTTTGACTTGTCTCCAGAGAGAGCTATGATCACATCACGCTAAGGTCTATCCTTGTCTCACACGCCGACCGTTGATTTCACTTCACAAGATGATCATACCTTTCTCTTCTCCGAAAAGGACCTATTTTACACGTGACCGCCTTATCTGTTCGGAGAAAACTTCTCTGGAGCATGCTCACTGTAAGTACCGTAGCCTTCTTCATTTAGAGTTGGTTTAATTTTTTTAAAATATTTTTAATTTGAAAATATATTAAAATAAATTATTTTTATTTGAAAATTTTTATTTTTAATATTAATATATTAAAATAATTTAAAATAAAAAAATAAAAATAATCGTGTAACAATGATTGGCATGTTTTTGAAAATAGTATTAGAGGGTTCGTTATTGAAATCCAATCTTATATTTATTACTAATACATGAACTAACAACTCACAAACCATTAATTTGTTGCCATCTCACAAAATCCACAATCATTATTAGCAATGAATGA
>Ga0325404_1003038_pt1 | contig 17926 bp, 9 predicted proteins | sample PopdelMetagenome_18_FD_205664 | JGI IMG/M metagenome (GOLD analysis project Ga0325404, IMG submission 205664) | Populus deltoides microbial communities from Bellville, Georgia, United States - Xylem-Control-R1 | ecosystem: Host-associated > Plants > Phyllosphere > Stem > Wood/Secondary xylem... | reverse complement strand
CGTTAATGGCTGAAAATAATGGGACATCTACCTAGTCAACTGCGAATACCATTTGAACCAGTCAATAAAGGGACCTATTGATGAGTTCTTGACATTTATAAATAATACATGCATAGCAAGTCAACATCTCCATCTCTGACTTGATCAGATTCTAACGAGTAAAATACCTAAACACAACCATGCTTAAGATCTATATATATAAGGTCACGTTCGCCTCTTTAAGCATCAAATACAACCCATTTTAGCAAAGGCAAAATGGCATCTTCTGCTCATACTTTCTTGTCATTCGTTTTTTACACCATCTTCCTCTCGTTTGGATCATATAAAGCAGAAGCTAGGAGATTCAATGACATCTCTTCTCTTGTTAGTAAAGGCCTCTTTGATTCCATATTCCTACACAAGGACAACAACGCATGCCCTGCTAAAGGTTTTTACACGTACAACTCCTTCATTCAAGCATCTAGATGTTTTCCTCAATTTGGCAGGACAGGTAGTTCCATTACGAGGAAGCGAGAAGTTGCAGCTTTTCTTGCTCAAATATCCCATGAGACCACAGGTGGGTGGGCTACCGCACCCGATGGACCATTTGCATGGGGTTTATGCTTCAAGGAAGAAGTGAGTCCACAGAGTAATTACTGTGACTCAAGCAACACTCAATGGCCATGCTCTCCGGGCACATCCTACAAAGGAAGAGGACCTATTCAACTATCATGGTAATATTTATTTACTCATTCAGCACAAGCATTGCATTCAGAATTCATGCTGATTTCAATAAACTTATAATATTGTGGCAGGAATTACAATTATGGACCAGCAGGCAAGGCCCTGGGATTTGATGGGCTTAACAACCCAGACATAGTGTCTAACAATTCCTTAATTGCCTTCAAGACAGCTCTTTGGTTTTGGATGACTGAGCAGAACCCAAAACCATCTTGCCACAACGTCATGATCGGGAAATACAAGCCAACAGCGGCTGATGTAATAGCTAATCGGACGGCCGGCTACGGGTTGGTGACTAACATTATCAATGGTGGTCTTGAATGTGGAATACCTAATGATGGACGAGTCAATGATCGGATCGGATATTTTCAGAGATATGCTACATTATTCAATGTTAGCACCGGGTCTAACTTGGATTGTGAAGATCAGAAATCCTTTTAACCAAATATTTAGTTCTGTTTCCGGTTCTACTTTCATTTGGGGTTGTGGAATGCTGTTGTGGTTAGTTTTTGTACTGAGTGATTATGCAAATGATACTTGTTAAGAGATCCATTTGACTTCTGAAGACTCTATGAATAATATCGTTAATTTACTGAGCTGCTTTCAGCGTACATTAAAAAATGATCAAGAAGGAGTGGCTAAAAGGAAGCGACAAAGAACGTTTCATCAGCTCCCATTATCTTTTATATGATGCATGAATGTGCTGATATATATTGAATTTCCGACATGTTCAGGTGGTTAGAAGAAGGTTTGGCCGTGTTTGGTTTTCAATCATTTTTTATAATTACTTCAAAACATTATAATTATAATCGAGTTTAAAACCAATTAAATAAACTCAATTCAATGCAAGAATTTGATTCAAAATCTAGTTCAAGCAGTATTTTATTGAACTAATTTAAGAGATGACCTAGCCAACCAAGCAAGTTAATCCAGTCAAAGCTTACTGGGAGATATAATCTGATTTTTTTATTAAAAAAATCCTTAAATTATATTATATTTATTTTTTAAAAAAATAAAACAAAATTATTTTAAATTGATTCTAATCAATGAATCAATTAAGGTTGATTTATCTAACCCATAATTTAGGTTGAGTTTAGACTAGGTTTTTATAACTATGTTATAAACTATTGAATATTTTTATTAATTGTATCTGAATAATTTATTTTGTTAGTTAGTAACTTAACTATTATTATTATTATTATTATTATTATTATTCGAAAGGTATGTCGTTATCTTTGAAAGAAAATTATTAATTATTTTAGAATAAATAAATGTTTATTGATTATTAGATTAACCCACCTAATACAGTAATACACCATAAAAGATTATTATTTTTTAGCATCATACCGGACCAGGAGGAAATTAGTATCATGAACCCCGGCTTCCCTCAACTCGAGTGTAGTTGTACTAATAAAATATGGGCCAAGCCTACTTTCTTCCTGGACCTGGCTTACGTAGTAGAATTCTGCTTTAAATGAAAGGTTGGGCTTTGAGCCCAAGTGGATAAACATGGATGCTTTTAAAATCCCTAGAGCATAAGATAAGCAGAAAGTTAATGTCGTTCTATCTATTTCATTGTTGTAAAGGTATTTTTTATTTGAAAATGTATTTAAATTATAATTTTTTATTTTTTAAAATTTAATTTTTTATATCAGTATATCCAAAAAAGAAAAAAATTAAAGCCAAGAAAAAAAATAAAACAAACAGGCTCACGCTCATAGACTTTTTGAAAAACTATATAGATTTTATTTTTCAACTCCCTTTGGTAGATCTTAGATTTGGTTACCCAAATTAACCAATTTATGCATTCTATTTTATACTCTTGGGCTAAATGGTTTGTGCACTAAAAGGGACACTAAGATCGAACGAATAGCCTGGCCGCTAGCACTAATGGCATGAGGGGTTAGTGGACTCAAAAAGGCCAAGAAAAAACAATCATACGTCAATGGACCCAGCAGGAATGGATGGGAATTGATCGGATTAACCAAAAATCCACTTTACCAAAATAAATTTAGTTCAGTTGAGTGCGCCTAGTTTGGTGTGAAATTTCCCAGTTTCCCCAGAGATTTCTTAGTATCAAACAATATTGCCGCCCTTTAACTCGTTGAGGTAACAATTGATGGTGGGCGATAAAAAAAAAATATATAGTAATTCATTGTCAGAAAATAAAGTAAAAATTTAGCAGTAGTAATTTGCAAGTAGCTAGTACCATATCAACTGCCGAGACCATAATTATCATAAAATTATTAAAATTATTCCCGGTTCTAGTTAGGGCCTTGACAACTTGCTGGTGTTGGAAATTTGGAATAGATTTGACCGAAAGAAAAAAACAATGAATCTGAGAAAATCGTTAATTTACAATCAAAAGACAACTTTTGTTCTATCATTTATCCCAAGGATGATGTACAAGTGCATACGTGATTCTCAACACTTCATATAGAGTTACCTAGCTATCCACTACCTATTTATTTTCGACTCGCCATATTATATATGTGTCAAGGAGAAAAGGAGACCGCATAAGCATCGATCATGAACCAAAATCATATAGGCTGTCTGCCCTAGTGATCAGCACCATGAACCAAAATCATAGGCTGTCCGCCCTAGTGATCTTCAATCTCCGCACAGAAGGTAAGAACATCCTACAGATTAAAGAAAACAAATCAATACATACATATATAGATATGCTTAAACATGTTTAGTTTTGTTGCTACTTGATGTTAACAGATCGAGAATGATAAATGTATGATAAAAAGAAGGAAGATGGAACTTACTCCCAGGGAACATCCCCAACAATCAACCAATCCCCCTCTTTGTCTTCATATGTCAACACATGACATTGCCCAGAATGTTCAATATCCATTTCAGGCCCTGCTTAATCATTTTCAACTTAATTACTTTTACATACTTTAGTTAAAAAAAAAGAAGAAGAAGAAGAAGAAGTTGAAACTGCAGCTGCTAGCTAATGAAAATGGAACAAAAACAAAAAATTAAGAAGATACTTAACAGAGAATGCTAGTGTTGAACATTTGGTCAAGAGTCTGTATTAAGTCATGGTAACCATCATGGGCTAAGAGGTTGAGCTTCCTTCCAATCGGAATGCCTTCCATGTAAACCTTGACGAAGAAGGTGGCACTACTGCACTCATTTTCTTCTGACGCTAATGCCTTCCTTAGAAATGGCTTGATTGGTGGCCAGTCCGAAAGTTGCTGATCACTGAATTGATTCATATCAGATCACGAAAAAAACAATACTTTAATTGAGCTGCCAACAAATTTCTTCAAATGGGAGGTATTGGTTTTATTGAATTACTAATTAGACGCGCATGTACCTTGGTGTAGAAGGGTTCTCCTGTTGAGAGGTTGAGATGCTAAGTCCAAGCCTGAGATCTGTGCTTAGGTCTTTCTTTAGCTGAGAGAGAGAAGACTTGCTTGATACAGATGGGTAGTTGCTGCTTTCAAAAGAAGATGAAGAACTAGAGGTAGCTCCTCTGCCCATTTTGGAGGTGTGAAGCCAAAGAAGCCGCCACCTTAGGTTCTAATATATAGTGTTGAGAGCATTAAATATTTATGAATATTAATTAATTAAATGGGGAAAGGCATTTTCTCATGCAACTCACGGCCTTGATAAGTTGTCAAGTTAACCGAATTCTACACGTGTCGAGCCCTAGCCTGCTCATAAGGAGTCATGATTTTTTCTTCAGCTTAAATTCAATGAGGTTCATGTGCGAGCAAAAAATCAAAATATATAGGTCGTGTAGTGTAGTGTAGTGTAGTGTAGTGTAGTGTATTCACACATTATTTTATTTTCTTTACACCTCTGGTGGTACTCTCTTTGCTCACATTTTCAGACAACTCATTAATACGGCGTTTAGTTTATTGCCCGCCATTTCGTTGGTGGTTGGATTTATTTTTTTTAATAAAAAAAATTAGCATTTATTCGAACTTCAAGAATCATAGCTCCACTTTTTAATTAATATTTAGTTAATGAGACAGATTATAAACTTTACTAAGTTGAATTATGTTTTTTATTTTATTAAATGATAAAAAAATATAAAAATTAATTACTATCAAGTCAATATTAATATATAAAATTCAATAAAAAAAACCTATACATTAAATGATGGAATTAAAATAAAAAATATAAAAAAAAATCAAAAACTCTCAAACCGACTATTTGATTAATATTTAGCCAGTTCACTAAACTCACGACTCCATTTAATCAAATTATTTTTTTTATTTTATTAAAATATCCCAACTCAACTCCTTAATTAATAGTTAATCAACCCATCAAACTCATAATCCAAGTTATATACTATAATAGTTTGAATTATTTATTTTATTTATTATATGATAAAAAATATGAAAATAAATGATAAAAATAAAAAAAATACACACTAAACGATGTAATTGAAAAAGATAAAAAAAATTATGATATGCTCTTTAATTAATTTTTTTAATATTGATGTAATATTAAAAAAAATTAACAGAAAAAACACACAAGGCTATGCCTGTCCAGAAGAGCCAATTGCGTAGGCACGAGAGAGGCCGGAAGAGTCTTGCAATCTCTGTTTTTGAGAAAATGTAAATAGTACAAGTGCGTGAATTAAATGTACACTAAACAAGCAGAAGTCATGAAAATGATCATGTCCGAGGCTCGAGACAATTGAAATCAATTTGTGTCGCAGTGCTTCCTGATGACTAGGTTAAAATGTATTGGACGATGGAAAGACGATCATGCGTCGTTGATGACGACTGACTCTCGTGGATAGTCGAAGAGGCGAATGCAGGCAAGTTGGAGATATTCAGGTGGAGAGGATACAAAGGCATTGGAATTCGAGGCCCTTCCCCGCAACATCAACAAAAAAACACATTGAAGTTAGCACACGATCTCGTACCGATGTTCAATGGATTAGATTATCGAGCTGCGCATGAAGGTCTTGGGTACAGTTACATAATTAAGGGTTTTGGTCGTGGTAAGACTATATGTTGTTCTATACAATGACAAGATACTACACTTCAACGAGATAGTTTCATTCTTTATTCTTTATCTACGTTATGTTTGTTAAATGTTTTGCTTTTTTAGCAGAAAAAAATTAATTCATGCCCATATATAACTAGGTTGACTTTAAAAACATAGTTTGATTTTTAAAAAAAATTAAAATGATATCTTTTTTAATATTATAATAACAATATATTGAATTGACTTGGTCAACTCGGGTTAACATGTTAATTTTATGACTTAATTTATGATATTATGATTACCCTATAAAAAACAAATCAAAATAAATTATGAAACATAATACATAATTGATCTACTATTGAAGGATAAAATTGAAAAAAAATTCAATTAAAAAAAACAACTTGAATCATAAAACTGAGATAACCCCATGAAAAGAAAATAGAAACAAATTATGAATTACAATCCCTAAACAACCCAATATTTTAGGATATGATTAAAAAAAAATCAATTAAAAAAAACATAAAAAACGATCCGAGTCATTAAACCGAGATAATCTCATAGAAAAAAATTAATTTAATCATTTAAATCTAGGACATGAAAATAATATAACCCTATAAAAAAATCAAAAACAAATCATAAAAATAAATAACCGAATGGAACAAATCACATATATTAATTTCCAACCAATCTAATCAAAGAATTTATCAAGATTTTCATCCCACGACTAATTAATTACCTGGGCCTGGCATTCTTTCATGGTGTTTTTTTTTTAATCTCCCGTGGCACGTTCTGCAAGGAATTAAAAATGTGATGCATGGAGAGATGAGATACATCCAATGAATAAACAGATATGTGAATCATGATTCATAAGCAGAGTTGTATTTCCAATCACCAATTATGTTACAGTCGTGGCCCATGAAATGCTCAATGGTGAGAAGGCAGACGAGAGTGGCCACCTAATTATAATTATCACGGATTCCATGCTGATTAATAAAACAAGAACAGGAAATCCAGCCATCCTAAACCGGAGACATGAAATCAACTCCATTTGGGAACACAAGGAAATGGTGGAAAAGACACAAAGCAGTGATTAAATTCTTCATCTCCCCTCTAATTCTCTGCCTCACGTGTAATTCCAAGTGTCAAATGCTCATTTCTAATTCAAAATCACACTCCATCATCTTCTTTAACATGGAGGGGAACAAGAAATCTTCGCTTGGACCTAAAGAAACGACAAATGCCAGAAAGAACAAACTTAGGATTTAAAACAAAAACAAACGGGGAGAAAAAGGAAAAGCAAATGTCCCCCACCACCCCTACCACAATGTTGCTTCGATTGGACCCAATAAGACCTTTCCCTTGCTCCAACGACTTTCTGGTCTCTAACACACCACTGTTAGTGTTTGAACTCAAAGGCCTTACCTACGAACCTTTCCAGAAGACTCAGTGTCTGAGGAGTGTCGTACATCAAACCCTATCATCATCCTCCCCCCCTCCCCTCCTAGCTGTGTGCTTCAAGGCATTCCCATCATGATGTCTTCGCCTTTGGAATGTTGATTTGTTCAGTCAAACTTAGGATTGCCTTTAATTCTCCATTTAGGCATGTCTCCAGGAAGAGGCCCTAAGTGGGGCAGGATCCCCTCTTTAAGCTCTGCTTTACACATCTTTTTCTCCAATCAAATTAAATAGCATGACTTTTTCACTAGATTTGTTTTGAAATACGATACATTTGGAGAAACATAGCCGCCGGGTAGTTTACCAAGGCTAGACACTCGGCACCCTACACCATTTTAGGATGGACATTGTGCTCCTATAGTGTTCCAGGCACATGCCCAAGTTCCCTCTTCATCAACGTCGAGTGCCTTACCTTTTCTCTTTAAAAAAGAAAAATAAACTCGAATGTATGCGCTCGACAATTCCAAAACCAATACGCAGCGATTGTTTTTTCACTGCACGTGACACTCGTAGGTTCAATAATCAGACTGTGTTCAAGTTCCTATACCTGTTGCTTTAGTTGATAAAGATGCCTGATGATAGTTTTGCTTACCACCTTGGTCTTTATGGGTAATCGCTGCTTTTGGTGAGAATTCATTTAGTTTTATTTTTTAAAATTCTTCTTTCCAAAAGACTAGCACTTTTTTGTTTTTTTTTAAATAAATATTTTTCTTAATTAATTATATATTTTTTGAATTTTTCTAAAAAACCAAAGCTTTATCCGCCGCCACCTCTCCCGCTTAAAAAAAAAAAAAAAAAAACCAACCTTTCATCCCTCACGGGCCTACCCTTCATCTTCTAGCAAAGAGAGTTTTTAAGCCCCGAAGTTTTATTTAATTAATACTAAAGTAATTTATGGTATTAATAAGAGTTCTTTTATTTAACTCATCGGAGTTTAAAATCTCTTGGGCTTCGCCAACGATCGACTTAGGTCCGAGTGAAACCACATCAATCGGGGTCAGAAGCTAACAATTTCCGGTCCTCCATGCTGATATGCCTGTTTAAAGTTGAACTCCGCGTGACTGCTGTCGTTATCCGTTTGGGCTGATGCTACAAAAAGTTCGGTTCCCAAATCCTTATCATTTGTGCTAACTCCACTTCTGATCATTGCGTAACAAAAAATACATTTCATTGCTACTGTTACTAATGATAAACCTAATATGGATTGAGTAACTACAAAGTCATACAGAAGGCCTAAAACAAGGAATAACTCTCCAGCCACTCAACCTCATTCAACAGCCGCAGAGGAATCACTCATCTGCTCATACCTACAGGATACTTGAACACTTGACTAAAATCCTCAATGACCATCCCGCATCTAGCACTATTTGTAGGCGTATTGGGAGAGGAAATCAGTTACCTCAGAAGCAACCTCATAAGCCCCTTCTACACATCGGCCCAATGCGACACCAGATACATAGTTTCCCCCAAGAAACAGCCCCTGCAACCCTTTTTCCTTGAGAGCATCTCTTGCAGCATCTAGGATATCAAAATGACCAATCAAGAACTGGGGGATTGCTTGTGGCCACACTCTCACCCCTAATACAAGTGGATCTGTCGCATTAGGATTTATGAGAATCTTTCTCAAATCACGATCAACTGCTTCTACAAGTTCGCTCTCTGTCTGCAAAGAAAAATAAAGTGATGATAAGAAAATTAACCAGAGTGGAAGTGGTTATCTGTCACTCTGTCAAAAAAAGGAGGGAAAAAATAGACATTATGCAGCACCTCGTTAATATATAATTGGCTTACACATAAAACATGTATCAACTAGTATAGGCAAAGAAAAACCTTTACACAAGTCAAAGCATGACAGCACATATGACAATCACAATTAAACAGGGGAACCAGATACTAAATTCACACTTAAGTTGCTTCGTTGAAATTGAAACCCATCTGAGAAAGTTGGATGAGGTGTTTAATACCCCATTGGCCAAAAGGTTGGTTCCGAGGAAGAAATGGATTGCAAGCTATTACGGTATGGCACAGGTTTCTCAGCCATTGGTGCTTGTGGAACCCAGGAATTCCAAAAAATTTAAAAGTCAATCCTCTCTAATCATCTGTTATGGGATAGAAATGTTCTACAAGCATTTATGTGGCGTTCAACTTCCAGGGATTTGTTGGGACCTCTCTTTCTGATAAAAAAATAAAATAAAATAAAATTGGAGAGCCCTCCTGTTTCAACGTCTCATTTTTTGTCCTTTTCCTTTTATTTCCTGCTTGGGAGGAAGACTCATCCTCCATCCTGTGAACATGAGCTCTGATCTACTTTATTTGAACACATTTTCTTTTGTTAAAAAAATGAAACCGACAAATGGACATGGGAATTCAGCAGTGCAGCAGGCATCTATCAGGAGCCAACTAAACATTCTTATGGAAAAACAAGCTAAAACTTCTGTAGGCATACGAATAATTTATCACCAACCCCACCACCATTATTGCCCTTAGATTTGTGTCGCGGATCATTGACGACAAAAATCTAATGTTTTTCCAACTTTGTTACCTTAGACACAACTCCAGGGTTAGTAGCTCCTCCAATGTAGTTCAAGAGCAAAATCCTTCCAGCAGGTGCTCGATTAGGAAAAAGAGATGAGCTATATATGGTTCCTGCAGAACCCACAAAAAAAAAAACATTGACTTTTTGGTATAACTGTGGAGTATTTTGTTCTTATTTTCAAATTTGGATGCTGAACTCCAGGAGCAAGACAAAGTTTAATATCGAAATACAGCAATGGCAAATGAGTTGATTCACACTAAAACATATTTACCTAAGGTTTCCACCCCTTGGCTTCGTGGATGCAGCTGACCAAACCCCTTGAGTTCACCATCTATTAAGCGTTCTGGTCTAATTGCTTCTTTTGGGTATGAAATGGACACTGCCGCAACTGGTGGGTAATATAATTTTGATAGTGCATCTGCAGCTGTAGGCTGTAAACAAGAGTGCATATGGAAAAGATTAACCAAGTATTTTGGAAATTTCTACTTCAAACAAAAATATAAAGTAACAGCAAATAAAGCCTCATTAGTAAGTAAAAAAACCAACTAGACAACAATTATTTTGGTGCGCCTTTTCATTGAGATTTTGGTTAGGTACCGCCAAGACTGTTTTCTAGAAATTACTAAGAAATTTACTCAGATTTAAATTAGGCATCATAGAGCAGATTATATGCTACTTTACAACAATACAAAACATTTGGGCTGAAATAAGATGATTCAAAATTCCAAAAATGAATCTTGCGGGGAGATATGCTAGTAGAAACCCATACTAGGAATAACATTGTCGCAAGAGCATAACAGGTCATTAGCATCTATTAATAATTTTAGAACGTGTTTTAAAGAAAGTCAGATTCATTGATGATGCATCCCATGTTCAATACAGATTAAAACGAGCTTAGCAATCTGTATAATCCAACCCAGTTAGTTTGTTCGCTTCAAGAAGTGGTTGCAACTTTCACTAATTATACGAGGTAAATGGAATCAAACACTAAAAACAAGAAATGAGCTTGGCCACAATCCACTTGTGAAAAATCAGTAATAAAAGGCAGTAAAAGGGACCAATTTGAAATAAGTTTTGAAGTCTTTAAGAATGTAACATACAGAAAGGGGATGCAGTAGAGTGCTTGCAATGTGGGATGGAACAGTGAAGACCACGCTTTTGCTCAGTAGAGAAACTAATCCTTCTGGTGTTTCATATGTCAAACTATACCCTCCATTCTCTAATTTAATGATGCTTGAAAGCTTCCAAGATAATTTTACATTGCTACCCAACCTGCCAAAATCAACACACAGCTAGTTTGGACCTGAAAATCTTCAAAATGCAAAATAAATAAATGAAAGAAGGAAAAAGAAAAACACTTTCAAACATTAACACAAGGGCATCAAGTGAATCAAATAATGGTGAACGAACTTTGGTCATTGTGAAGAACCATAAGCATCATTCAAACACGCATCTGCTTTTCAGAAAAAGGATTTAGTAGTGGGGTGCACCTTGTTGCTATTGCATCAGGTAACATAGCAAGTCCTTTTCTAAAAGATCCAACAGTTTGGCCCTTTGGTGTTGGAAGACGCCTGCAAAGTTACTAAGAGTTTAAGAAACCGAGGATAAACTAACAAATACAAGATAATAAAATAATGCTTCAGTCCAAGTATATATTATTACGGGTCTCGAGGTGGCTTGGGGTTTTTACTTCTCTCCTGGATTGTTTTGAAAGTCCCACCAAAGATACTACCGCCAGTTTGCTCCAGGTTCCAAACTTTTCCAAATGCCGCTTTCATGCTTAGTTTGGAAGGATCACCCGCATAAACACCTGTGTACTGCAAAAGTTTTAGGTAAACCTAGAAACCACTCTCCATCTAATATAAACAAAATGTAGCATAGATGATCTTTGCAAAAATGCAGATTAGAGGAAGTCAGAGCATAATGGATCTAGTTCATCTATTATGTGACAAAATACTGGCTGGAGGTTACCAACACGTATATTCATTGGTGTTAGATGGATGACCCCATAGTATTTCACGCGATATTTGCAAGAATGAACAAATAGATTGTCTTACATGGCCTATTAAGAATAAAGACACAGCCATCAGAGATTTTACAAAATCGAGTTTAGCCAATTAGACAAAATGTTAGAGGGTCATTTTTCATTGTCATTTGTGATAGAAGTAAACAGATACAAGAAATACATGATGAAAAAAAAAAACTATTGCAAAACTTAGTAATAACAGGCATACAAAATGCTGCATATGTTTAACGTCAACTACATTATACATTGAAGCAAAGTGCCCGGTTTGAGCATGGTATTGTTATAAAGGACAGTAATGCTCACTACAGTAGAAGCTATAACAAATTGGTTAACAACATAAGCTGCGAATTATCACCTGAACAAAAAGGCTCTATCAATCGCTCGAAAACCTCATCGCCAAGGTTACGCCGCACAAACTCTTCAACTGATTCCTCGTGTCCCTGTCACCTTTGTCAAAGTCTAAAATTACGAGAAGATTCATTGACAAGAAAACATAAGTATGCAACATGGCACTAGCGTTTGATATTCTTATCAAGTGCATATTATAGAAATTATTTAAAATTAAAAAGAGAACAAACTGGTGGCGGAGGCCGAAGTCCAAGAGCACCAAAGCCAGCTCTGAGTTTGCCACCAATACTCATCAAATCAAAAAACGGCAAGTCAGTCGGCTTGCCTGGTACTGGTCTTAATTTCCCATCCCACAATACAAAACGTGGCGCATTTGGATCCCCTAATACCAAATCCTCCTTCAATCCACTATCCACCTGCTCACAAATTCAACCAAATCACTAATAAATGAACTGTTGAAATTCAAATTATAGAAAACATTAAATTATAGAAAGATATCATCTGCAACTGGATTAAAATAAAATAAAAACTGAGGTTAATTGAAAAACGTACCACCATGGTGAGCATAGGATCGGAAGGCTGGAAACTGTTGGGGCCCTCTTCCCAGAGATAACCATCTCTTTCAAGGGTGGTGATGTTGCCACCAACGCGATCTCTGGCTTCCGTGACAATCACATTGGGAGCAACATCCCAGTGTTTGGTTGCAAGAGCTTGTGCGATACAGAGCCCACTAATTCCGCCTCCAACAATGACACAATCCGCTGTGGCAGAATGTCCGGCGCTGGATTGGGCTTCGCCGTTGAGCTTGAAGGGAATAAATGTAGTTGAATCTTCGGTTAGGGAGCAACGGAGTTTTAAGGGTCTGTGAGTGGTGAATTTTGAGAAAGAGGAGGGAATGAGAGAGGGTATTGTTGGCCGGAGAAGAGAGAGGTCAGTGAAGGTAGAAGTCATTGCGGGTTCACTCTCTGTTTGACAAGCAAAGGAACCGCTGCCTTGCAAGTATGTTATCTTGGATGGAAACGTTTTGTTTGGCCTCAATCCATTGTGACCTGTGATGATGATGGGTTTATGAATCCCTTGATTCTTGCCACTGAGCTATGTTTTACTGTTATTTTTAAATATTACCAAGGAAAACCACCCAGATGCAAACAACAACTCAATATTAACATTAAAAAAACAATTAGAAGGAGGTTGAAAGTATAATAGTGATTATTTTTTAAATAATTTTTTGTGCTAAAATATATGTTAATAATTTTTTATTTTTTTAAAATTATTTTTGATATTAGTATATTAAAACGATTCAAAACATACAAATCATATTAAATTTTAACAAAAAAAATTTAATTTTTTAAAAACATGATTTGCATTGCATTTCCAAACATGTTGTTATTATACTCCTCCTTACAAAACACCATTAACAAAGATAAATAAACATGTTTTCCTGTAACTCTCATCACATAATACCATTAACTTAAATAACATTTTTTAATTTCTTTTGGTTTTTTTCTTAATTTATATTATTTTTTCAATTTTAATTTTTTTAATATTAAATTTATTAACAATTATGTTATGTAATTTTTATTAATTTACTTTTTATAAAGTTATCTCATACTCATGACCCGAATTGTAGATCTAATAAATTAACTCGAGTTTTTTTTCATTTTCTAATTAACTTTTTTTTTATTTCATCCTTTAAGTGAGTTGACTTTCGTTGACTCAAGTTATTTTTTTATGCCCTTTTTTTAATTAATTTTTTTAATTTTATCTTTTAACACTGAGTTGATTAAGTATTATGCTTCATAATTTGTTGCGATCTGCTTTCTATTAGGTTGTCCTAGTCTTATGATCCAAATTACAGGTTTGACAAGATGATTCGGGTAATTTCTTTTGGTTTTTTTAATTAATTTTTTTTTAGTTTCATCTTTCAACATTAGATTTATTGGGAATTGAGTTTTGTAATTTTTTTTATTTACTTCTTATAAGATTGCCGTGGTTTGGTAACTTGATATGTGGATTGACATATTAACTTAGGTTAACCCTAATCAATCAAATAAGTTGTTGTCTTAATGTTTATTAAAAAAAATCTCATATTAAATTTTTTTAGTTAAACTATGTTTTTATTAGTTATTCAGATTATCTTTGAAACCATCAAGAAGACCAAGTAACATCGAATCAATTTCCACACTGTTTTTTTTTCCTATTAATAAAGGCATTAGCAATGCCAAGATAATTTTTTACATTAAAAAAAATTTTTAATTTGACTTGCAGCATAGTACAAGCCAATTATCTAGTTCATTAGAATAATATTTTTATTTTTTCTAATTTAATTGCATCCTTTAATATTAGATTTATTGAAGATTGTACTTTATATTTTTTTTTCAAATTATTTTTTATGAGATTATCTCAATCTCATGATCAGGATCACGGGTTTAATGAGTTGACTCGATTTTTTCCTTTTCCTTATTAATCTTTTTTCTCAAATTCATAATTCAACATCGAGTTGATTGGGAATTAGGCTCCGTGATTTGTTTTAGTTTGTTTTTTATGAAGTTATTTCTATCTCATGATTTAGGTTACGAGTTTGGTTGGTTAACTCAAGTTAACTTGAGTTGGTTTTTATGTCATTTTTTTAATTGGATCTTTTTTTTTTTCAATTTAATCTTTCAACACTGGATTGATTGAAAATTAGGCTTTATAATTTGCTTTCTATTAAGTTATCTTAGTCTCATGACTCAAGTTGCGAGTTTAAAATGTTGACTTGAGTTATTTTTTGGTCAATTTTTTTAATTGTTTATTTTTCAATTTTATCATTTTTGTCTATTTTTTTCAATTTCATCATTCAAAAGGAAAATAAAAGAAATTATAAAACACAATTTCTAAAGTAATTTAATATTAAAAAATGAAGCTGGAAAAAAAAAGTTGCTGAAAGGTACTCGAGTCATAAGATCGAGATTCTCTCATTTAATGCAAATAAAAAATTTATCACCAATTCTACATTGAAGGATAAAATAAAAAAAATCAACTAGAAAAAACAAAAAAAATACGATTTGAGTCAACAAATCAAATGTTACAAGTTGAAATTGAAAAAAAAAATTAAATCTACAAGTTAACCGTTAAATTTGTAACTAAGATCATAAGATCATGATGAATTCATAAAAAAACAAATTAAAAAAATCATGAAATTTTACTTTTAATAAATCTAGTGTTGCAAGTTAAAATCGAGAAGAAAAAATTAAATCTATGAGATGGATATATAATTTAATAAAAAAATAAAAAAATTATAAAGTATAATTCTTAAAATAATATAATATTGAAGAAAAAAACATAGAAAAAATAAATAATATTTTATGAGTGTAGCTTTGTTTTTATAATAATACTATAGAGGGGCATTATTGTCTATTGACCAACATATGTGCGCGATACGCATCCCAAACAATTTAGAATGAGCAGGCCGTTTAAGATTCATCCAGACACCTTTTCATTTCCCGCCTCGTACCAGCAACATAGTTATTTCGAAATCACCAGAATTTAAAATTTTCTCTCAAACTGTCACTTCACTACATCTCACTTCTCCGCGATTCTCTTGTTTTCTAAAAATAAAATAAAATTGAGCCCAGAGATTATCACCGCCAAATAATCTGTAAGCGATTCCTCTTATTACTCTAGTAAAATTTCAATTCAAAAGCTTAAATCCAGCTCTCCCGTCCTGCTCTTAATCTGTTTACATTTAGTGATTAATTCTTTCGAGGTTTCGTGCGCTTGAAGTTGAATTATGTAATTTATTACATTTTAAAGTGAATTTGAATAGTAGATTATTAGGGTTTAGTTATATTTGATCTTAAGTGCTCATTCCTCGAAATTTGTGTTGGTTTTAGATCTGCTTGTATCAACAGTGAAGTGAATTTGTCACTTCGAAAATTTCCTGAACTGTTTTCTTTTCACTTTTGATTTTCACCCTCTTTTGTTGACGAGGAAACCGGAGCTTACAATCTTGTGCGGAGTAATGTATTTATTTTTCACATCAAATAAAATGCTGATCAGAGTGGAGGATTATGTGGATTTTGCATAAATTTTACTGCTCCAGTTCTTATTTATTTTTTCGGGTTTCACAGATTAAACTTAGCTTTATGGATTTTCTTTTCATGGTCCTGAAGTTATTTCTCTGTTTGAATGATTTTCTTGTTATTTTGGCTACAGATTTCTTGTGGTATACATTTCATACCTGCTTGGCTGAAGCAACATGATGGAGGTTGATACGGGACATAAATTACAAGATGTAAGTGCTGAATACGTGATTCTTAGGATATACCGCTAATGGAAAAGGTTTCAACATGATTTCTGCTAATTAGCTAAAGCCTTTTGTCTATGTTTATAGTGCACTTTATTATTTGTTGGAGTGATAGCTAAGTGATTGTTTTATGACACCGATGGAGTTATCTGATCATAAAGTCTTATAAGATGAATATTTTAATTTTGCATTATTTGGCATATTTAGCTGCATGTCGCTGGTCATGGCTAGATTTCATTTGGATCTCTGTGGTGTGCACCTTGGTGAAATTTTATTAGGTCATGGATTACCCTTGAATTATATTTAACTCCATAAATGATATTCAGGGGATGGAATTCGAATTAGTTGATGCCACCCATTGCAACTTGATGAAGTCTCGTGAAAATTAGATATTTGACGTCTTATAAATGCACATTTCAGGATCAAATGAGCGACTGTCGCAGTTTTGGCAGCAATTATCATCCACCTAGCCAATCTAGAAAGATTTCGATTGGAATTCTGATTGACTCATTGCCAAAGAAAAGATCCGGAGGCACGAAAGAAGATGAAGCTGCAGTACCAAACATAGAAAGGGTAAATTCTAAGAAAGAAAGTTCAGTTGAAAGCAAAAAAAAGGGAAAAGGTGCCATTGATGCTACCACTAAAGGGAAACAAACTGAAGCTCCTGGGCGGGTCCCTTCCCCTTGGACTACTACAAGATCCTTTCACCAAAAATCACCAATTTCTGAGGGTGTTCTTCACGCTGTAGGAACTTCCAGCTTACCAGGCTCTACTGGGAGGAGGAACAGAACTAGCACAGCAAAGAATGTGCCTGTAACACATTCAGTAGAGTTTTTTGCCAAACATACATCAAATTCAAATTCTGGTGATGGAAAGGAGAAGTTTGGTGGATTCACATACAAAAGGAAGGGAGGAGAGGATAGAAACTCACAGCCAGGAGAGGAATTTACATTTGCAACTGCACAAGATGGCTCTATGCTGGATAAAGTGGCAACAGATGATAAAACGGAAGAGAGAACTGAAACTTTGAAAATGAAACTATGGGAGATATTGGGAAACGTTTCTTCACAAAAAATTCAGCCATCTAATTCTCAGGTTCATCAGATTGGTGCAAATAATTTAAATCCGGAGCAAATTCTTAACCAAGCAGATGATGTGGTTGTCAAGCCTAGACAGAGCCCAGATACCATAGAAACTGATTCTGAAAGTCCCAATCATACTATGAAGAGACCAGTAACTCGTTCTTTGACTAGAAAGAGAGCTTCAACCAAACAGAAACTAGAGAAAAATAAAGTTGGTCCATCCTCCAGTTACAGACAAAAACTTCAAGAGAAGAATGTCTTCTCCTTTGAAGAACGATTGCCTGGAAAACAAAATGTTGCTGTCAATGGTGGCTCCTCAATGTCTACAATGAAGAAGGGCCAGATTAAGAGTTGCGGCATCGAACCATGTAAGACTCACGTCAGTGAAGACTACAATGCAGATAAGATTCAGGAAGGAATTCACAAGAGTGAAAGATCACTCCCTGCTGAGAAAACATCTTCTCTTAGCAATAAAAAGGGAAATATTCACTGTTCTCTTCAGAATAAGAGAG
>Ga0325404_1003036_pt1 | contig 17933 bp, 13 predicted proteins | sample PopdelMetagenome_18_FD_205664 | JGI IMG/M metagenome (GOLD analysis project Ga0325404, IMG submission 205664) | Populus deltoides microbial communities from Bellville, Georgia, United States - Xylem-Control-R1 | ecosystem: Host-associated > Plants > Phyllosphere > Stem > Wood/Secondary xylem... | reverse complement strand
CCTTCCCTGGGGATGTACAGTTACCCCACTGATTCTTGTCCTGCGAATTCCAATAGTACCAATCAGTGGCTCCTCCATTGATGGGCAGGTTTCCTTACAGCTAGGCTGCATTCAATTGGATATGAGCCAAGATTGATACAAGGTTCATTTTCATAAATGAATGCTTCTTCCATGGTGGGTCATTCATTCCCCCTCTGAAATTCCGCCAGTTTATACAGCGTGAAAGGCATTTGTTTGAGTCTGCCATCTATATTCTCCACGTCCAACAGTTTTTATCAGAATTCAATTGAGATTTCACATAAATGGTTCATATCCTACAGCAGTTTTTTTACAATATTTCAGACACAGAGCGATCCCGGCGTCTCTTATACGAATCATAATAATCATCTCCCCGTCAGCTATATGGAGAGCGTGATCTTCCTCTTCTGTCCCTGTCATCCCATCGGCGAGGTGAGTAGCTACAGGACCGTCTATGGCCACGACCATGACCTACATGTTTTGAACCCAATAGTTAATGCATAATACTATTACGAAGAAACAATAGCAATGTATCTTTGATCTTTGATAAAAAAAAAATTACTAGATGTCACCAAGGGTGAAAAATAAAGGCGTTCAACTAAATAGAAAGTTAATTTTCTCGATACGTGAACTAGTGAACTTGCATGCCTCTGAAAATAGGAGTGAGACTTAGATTAATCATGCCAATTTCTGAAGGCAAATGACACATATATAGCTTTCTAAAATCTAAGATTCTCAACCTGCTGGAATGATGATCATAGGACTGAAACATGTGTGTTCAATCTGTTTTGAACCTACCAAGGAAAATAGCTCACTTCTAGGGAAGTAATGGGTTGGTGATGAGAGCAGTTTATTTTTTCCATGTCAAGGCAACACCCTCGACAGTATAAATTAAAGAAGACCAAACAGTCTCAACTTTCCAGGTCAGGCACAATCATACAGCGGCATGCATGCAGAAGAGACCTAGAACTAGACTGGCAAGGAAAAATATGCTGTAAACCATACATAAATGTCATGCTAGATTAGCAGGTAAAAGGCGATAATTTAGGATATCATAAAGAACCCAAGAATCAAAGACCAAGTATTCTCCAGCAAACATCAAATTGACCCAACATTCACATATGATAATCCATGCTCGGTGGATATAAGAATTGCCACCCAAATGCACAAGTAACTCTCGTACATGCCTCACTTATCTCTCAGTCCCTGATACCTGCCACCAGTTGGTGTCCTACCACGGTTTCTTTTTGCCTGCATTGAAAACAGAAGCACAACAGAATTGTATTAGGGAAGACCGGTGGAAATAAAAAACGATACGCAAACAATTCACTCCCCCTACATATCTCTTCAAAATCCATTGATGGGAACAGTACCTTCTCCACGGTGATCAGTTATCCTTCAAGCACTGAACGATTCAAACACCTGATGCAACGGTCAGCATCCCCAGTAGTTAATTTCCATGGTAACAAAAGCAAATCCACGGGGGGAGCGGGAATTTTACCAGATGACACTCCAAAACCTGAAACCATAACTTAGAGTAAAATTTTATGGGCATAAAAATCTCTGATAACTAACTAAAAGTTATACACTTTTTTATAGTAAAAGAGAACTAGTGGTTGAAATGCATAAACTGGAATCTTGCTACATGGAAAGGGGAGCTGAAACGCATAAATTCTAGAAATTGAACAGGATGCAGCAAACAATGAAATATCAGATGAATGACATGCATTAACACCACATACTTGATATAATATTACATCAGTATCTTCAAAATCCATAACCATCCAGAATTTAAATTAATTTCCTTTCCAAACCCAAATAGGTAACTGCTCCCTGAGGAATTTCACATAGAACTCCGTAACACAGGCATTATTGTTGTTAGATGAGATCTCAGACAATAAACGATAAATGATTTTGCCAAACCATACCTTCCCTTCACTGTTAAAATACTTCTCAAGATCACTGCTTGTGATCCTAGTTGATAATCCGGTTATGTATAAGTTATTTCCAGGATTCGATGCCCCACCAGAACCATTGATACTCTCCTGAAACAACAAAAACTAACCATGATTCAAAATCTCACGAAAATACAGTCCCGCATGCACCCACCCAAAAAAAAGAAGCAGACCACATTACCTGGAGCGACTTCGACGGGGCCTTGACAACGATCTTGACCGCCGGCCTCTGCCAGGTGAACCTGAATTGCGTGGCGAAACAGACCTAAGGATGGTCATAAACAACTCAATTGTAACATAATATTAAAACTCGGAATTCTAGCAATACTGACATATAATAATAATAATAATAATAATAATAATAAATTGCTACTAAAAAGACATGATTAAGAGAAAAGACTCACCTTCCTTCTCTTGAGTAAGACATCTACAATAATGTTACCAAACTTTTTGTACACAAATTAATTATAAAAAAAGCATGTTAATTATATGGTACAGAGTTGGTTAGTACTAGGGAATAAATATCATAGTTTTGAAGTACAACATAAGATAGAAACAGAGATCCATGAAGTTAGAAGCAGGAAAAACTCAAAAGTGAAACCGTAGATTTTGAGTTTGATTACCTCGAAAGTGAGTTATTGACTGAGTCAACTCAGAAGAACTAAAAGGTCTTCTTGCATGATGAATCTCTTCTCATGGCCCTGCTAAAACATGAGAAATCGATAGGGCCTTCTCAGGTAAAACTTATTTACTGTTACAGTGTACAGGCGCTGGTGAAATTAAAACGTGATCTACACGTGCAAGAACCTCGTTCGTTTTATAAGTTGCTCCCTCTTGTTACTCCTTTTTCTTTTTTCATGAACCCCACTAATATAATATTTTTTAAAAACTGTTTTTTTATTAAAAATATATTAAGATATTTTTTTCATATTTTTTTAAATAATAGGAGAAGATGACTCGTTTAGCTTGAGTCTAATCTCATGTTTGAATCCCATTTTAATTTTTTTTTATTTACGTGGATGTTCGGGCTAGCTTGCGCGCACCACGACTAATCTCACGGCCCACTGAACACCCTGCAAACCCAGTAGGCATGTAAGGCACCGCGGGGGTGACAAACGTGCACATGAGAGCTCGAACCCAGGAGCAGCGGAAGGAGACAAGCCCCTCCTGCCGCCAGGCCAAGACCCTCAGTGCCCCATTTTAATTTATTGTTATATCGTTAGTTTGCTTTACGCTGCGCTGCAAGTTAGATTAATTTTTTTTTAATTACACACGTCATGAGACTATGATAACCTCGTAAAAAAAAATCAAAACAAATCATGAAACTTAATTCTTATTCAACTTGACTTGAGTTAACTCGCAAAACTCGTGTCATGAGATTTGACTCATAGAAAGTAAACCAAAACAAATCATGAGGTCTAATTCTTAATTAACCTAGTGTTGAATGATGAAATTAAAAATAAAATATCAATCCAAAAAAAAAAGAACTCTAGTCAACTAGATTAACATATCATACCCGCGTAACAGGTAATGAGATTAAGATAACCTCATAGAAAATAAACTGTAACAAATCATGAAACTTAATTTCGAATAACTCAAATGTTGAATGATAAAATTAAAAAACATTAAAAAATATTTAAAAAAACACTATTGCAATGAAATAGTGTTTTGTGAAGCGATACACAGTAAAAAACATCATCTTTTTTAGTTTTTTGTTAACTAGTCTTTTCGCCCGCGCTACACCTTGGATCGGTTTTTTTTTTCAGTATAAAAAATATGTTAAGACGTTAGGAAGTTAAATTTTTGATGCAAAATAGCTAAAGCACTTTTTAAATACTTTAATGTTGACATATAGAAGAGACATTGTTTTTTAGTTAAAAAAAATATTAAGACAACGATAAATTATTTTATCCTGGGCCAACAATGTCTAATTTGTGAAACCTGTGATTTGAGATGTGAGATCGTGATAAAACCATGGAACCTACATCAAAGAAAATTAAAAAGCCCAATTATAATGAACCAAATATCGAAGATTAAGAACAAAAAAAAAATCTTTAAAAGGATAAAAAAAGTAGCGACTCAACTAAACTTTATGTTAGTGGTTGACATAACATCGTGGGCCAGGCTAAATGTTTTTGTAAGCAAGAAAAAAGAAGTCAAGGTGACGTTAGGATTTCTAAAAAAGTAAAAGAAATTTGAGACTCAGGTCATTGAGTTAATCGAATTTAATAAGTTTGATTAATTTAATATTATAAAAAAGATAACCTAATTTAATTTTTCAAAATTTATAACCCGTGAAATCTCAAACTTGGACTTAATCAAAAAGCTCAATTCCTAATGAAAAAAAAAAGCAAAAAAAAATGATATCAACTTCTGTTAATCTATTAAACTCGTGACTCAAGTCATTTGACTAGAAGCTCTAAATTTAAAAAACATCGAAATCCAATTTTCAACTAATTATACAAAAAAAATCATACAAAAAGATAAAAAAAGAGTAATTATAAGCCAAAAAAAGGCTCAAACCCACTCGGATCAACCTGTTAAATCCACATGTCAAGTTATGAGATCAGTTAACTTGATAAAAGAATAAAATGAAAGAAATCACGAAACCCAGTTAAAAAAAAAACCATCACTAGCTTATACAACCCATGACTCGAGCCATTTGACCGAAAGATCCAAATATAAAAAAACTACGAAGATAAATTCTCAACAAATCAAATATTGAAGTATGAAAAAAAATTCAACAACATAAAAAGATCCAAAATAAAAAAGATTAATTAAAAGCCAAAAAAAGTGCAAGCTTACTTGAGTTAACCCACCATATCCACGGGTTAGGTTATGAGATCAGGATAACTCGATAGAAAAAAAACAAAGAAACCACGAAGTCTATTTTGTAAAAAGATCAATGTCGAGTAACGAGATTGAAAAAGAAAAAAGTCCAAAAAAATAATGTCAACATGTGTTAGCTTATAAACCCATGACTTAAGCCATTTGATCAGAAGCACCAAATCTGGAAAAATTATAAAGTCTAATTTTTAATAAATTAAATATCAAATGATTAAATTAAAAAAAATTATACAAAACGATCCAAAAGAAAAAAATAGCAACTAAAAAAAATATAGGATCAATTGTTTTTTTAAAAAAATGAGAGGATGAATAATTTTGGATTGAATGGTTAAATTGTAATGAAAAAATAAATTCACAAAATAATTAAAAGTAGAAACCACAAAAATAATGAGGGCTAAATTAAAAAAATAACAAATTAATTTTTTTAAAATGAAATTGAAAACCATTGAAAGTTTTCAAAAAGGGCAAGAAACAAATTAAGAGATAAAAAATAATAAATTTAGATTTAAGGATGAAATTGAAAAATAAATAAAAAACTTACAAAAGAGCCAAGGACAAAAATTACAAATAAAAAAATAAGGACTGACACTCTAATACTCGCAACTAAAGGGACTACCTTAAAACTCTAAATTGCTAGTTCGGATTTAAAGGGAGGATAGAGAAATGAAAAAAAAAAACATTGCCGATGATACTCCACCATGAAACAACTAACACGCGTCATTTCTTAATGAAGAGGACGCCAAATGAATCCAATGACACAACGAAAGAAAGTTTTTCACCACTGAAGCTAGTTGCACACACCGCTCAAAAGAAATGGAGTGGATGATGCATGGAATTCTCAATAAATAAAATATTTAAGTATGAACTTGAAAAATAATTCAACAACACCAAAGGATCCTAAAGAACAAAGATTAATTAAAAGCCAAAAAAAGATGCGAGCTCACTTGGTTTAATCCGCCAAACCCACAGGTTAGGTTATGAGATTAAGATAACCCGATAAAAAGAAAAATGAAGAAAACCATGAATCCTATTTTGTAAAAAAATCAATGTCGACTCGTGTTAACTTATAAAACTTGTGACTCGAGTCATTTGATCAGAAACACCAAACCTGAAAAAACCATGTAGCCCAATTTTTAATAAATCAAATATCATATGATAAAATTAAAAAAATATTTGTACAAAAAGATCCAAAAGAAAAAAAATATCAATTAAAAAAATAAAGATCAAATTTGAAAAAAAAATAAGGATGAATACTTTTTTATTGAATGGTTAAATTGTAAGGAAAAATTAAATTGACAAAATAATTAAAAAAAGAGATCACCAAAAGAATGAGGACTAAATTATAAAAAATAATAATTTTTTTATCAAATAATAAAATTAAAAACAATTGAAAGTTTATAAAAATAGCAAGAAACAAATTAAGAAATAAACAAGATCAAAATTAAAGAAACAAAAAATAATAAATTTAGATTTAAAAATAAAATTGAAAAAAAATAAAAAACTTAAAAAAAACACTAAGAATAAAAATTATAAATAAAAAAACAAGAATAGACACTAAATACTCACAACTAAAAGACTATCCATAAAATTTAAATGGCTAGCGCGTGTTTCAAAAGACAGAAAGAAAAGAAAACATTGCCAGCGATAATCCACCGAGAAACAATCAACGCATGCTCTCTCTTGACTTTTGAGAAAAAGAACGCCACGGGGAATCCAATGAGACAGTAAAAGGAAATTTTTCACCGCAACACAATACACGTGCATATGGGGTTTTTGTGCACATAGTAAATGAGAAAATTACTAGCATCCCTTGGATCCAATCAATTTTCCAACCATTCAATGATTGCATGTAGGATTGCGAAACACAAAATCCTAGGTGGAATTAAAACATATACGCCAACACTGAAAACAAGCATCCCAAGTTCCCAACCCTGGAACTCTGAACGGAGAAAAACCCCTCAAAAAATATCTTTCAGCTGTTGCAATTACATCAAGTTTACCCGGAGCCGATTAAAAAAAATTAAGCGCTTTGAGCCCGTCCCTTGCTACATAACAGATTCAATTCAACAAAAATCTGGAGTGCCAAACAATTCAAGGTTGAGTGAACCCAAAAAGAATAAATCTAAGGCGGCCAGAGTGATCAATCAAAACCTCGCTAAATCAATACAGATTTTACATATATAAACCGAAAAATGTAATTATAAAAAAGAAAAAAGTTGTAAAGATGCAGAACACTTAAAAAAAATTAACTCTTGAGGAGAGTCTCAATTGCTTCAAAGAAAAGCGGTGCCATCTCGGGGTTTGGAGTCTTGATGGCACACTTGACCCCAGGGGTTCCAACAACTGTCGTGAGTTCGATTAAGAAGGCAACTCCTCTAGGGATTTTAGTAGAGAAGTAGAACACATCCTGGTTTGAATGCTTTCGCTTTGCTATAAAGAACATGTTTGATGCAGCAAGCCGGTCCAACGTAGATTCTACACCATTCACCGTAATGTCCGGCAAGTCCTTTGAGACCTCATTTGAATCAGGAAGGGACCTCCATGACTGCAATGTGTAAGAACATAATATTAGGTTCCAACGGCAATGGTGAAAGTTGCTAATCAAATCATATCTGCTCGCAAAATCTCTTGATTTCTATCCTCAAATGTTCCAGCTATAGAAAAATTACTAATTTGCTCATCAACCCCATTGACCCCACATCCCCCAGGAGTTTTATTAGAAATTTAGAATCAGACTTCGAAGAATATCCAACCTATTGAAGTCCTAGGATAGCATTTCCCCTACCACAAATTTATTTCCAGTCTCTTCTTTCCTGAAATTAGCCTGATACTTTACTATTAGAGTAGATTTTGGAAATGACAATTAGCCTGATACTATACTATTATTTGTTATACTAGCAGGCTGGCTCTAAGAGGACGAGTTGCTTAATGCTTCAAAAATCCAGAGAAATAAGGGGTCTGCAATTTGATACTATCACGCACTCTTCTAAAAACTTTTTAGCATACAAAGGTCAGTCCAAGAAAAGAAGACCAAGCTTTTCTCTCTTTTACCTCAAGAAAGCTTCCACGTTCCATCCTTCCATCCTCAGTGAAGAATACATGCAATGAGATTTTGTCATTGAAATACCATACAGGCTGTTGATTATTTTTCACAGCAACTTGCAAGAGTGAGCTTGGAGGACCAGCAGACATATTCTGAAACAAAACCATAGGCAGCAGAATTGCCGCTGATGTCCCAGGTTGCAATTGCGGAACCTAATAAATAATTGTTTGTCAATTACATGCTCAATGAGGAAATTTCCATCTTGAATAAACAAAGATCAGCACTACCTGCAGAGGTCCAGCAGCTGCAAGACCGAACGAATTCTTGTTAAACTGGATCATGAATCCATCCAGGGGAATCTGTGAGTTGTTCTCAAACAATAAACTGTAAAATATCTGACCATCCCGCCCTATAAGCTGTGCACTGATTTGTAAACCCTGACCAGTGGATGCTGGTACTAGAACAGGCAAAGGAGGGCTGCAATATTGGTCACGAGATCCAGTAAGTGACATTTATAGCCCAACAGATGGGGTGTCGGGAATCATGTGAAATTCACTATTAGATGAATGTGCTTCAAGTTCTCAACAAGCTACGCAAATTATCCCAATGATTATGTACCAGCCTCAACAAATCATACAAAGGTCAATTAGACAGTTTGTGCAGAAGCTTACCCAGGAGGAGTGGAGGGCAGGTCAACAGGCACAATGGAACTATTATTCATGCCCAACAGATCACCCATCAAATCCGGCACAGGAGCAGCAGGTGGACTTGAAGACGGGGCAGGAGCTGGTTGCGTTGCTCCGGCATATGCAACATTACTTGAACTAGTAGGTGGTGATGTTGCACCATCAGCAGGATGAGCAGATGATTCAGGATACCCTGCTTCACTCCCTTCAGCATATTCATCATCTTCAGTTTTCTGAGCTGTAGTCTTCACACGGGTTACAAATGTTTCTGGGGGTTTGTGATACACAGACGACAATGTCGCAATGTTGGCAAGAAGCTCATCAAGAAGAGATGGATCGAGTAGGTTTGAATCGTCACTGATCACGGGTTTCTCAGCTAACACAACATCTTTAGCAGCCTGAAACATCATAGTACACCCATCACGCATGACATAAAACTTACAAGCAGTACATGAAAAATAGACATGCAATCACACATTTAACCTAACAAAAACAGAGGATATGTTTCTCCATAGCAAAATCACACCTCAGGATCAGTTGATAGCAGACGCCAATATATGTATGCACGATCCCTTAGATCAGGATTGTCAGTTTCCACAGTGGCATTATTCAAAACAACCTGTAAGAGAGTTCTGCAGTGAGAATTAACTTAAAGACACTTCAGAAGTCTGCATGTTGCTGAATTGATTCAGAAGTCTGCATGTTGCTGAATTGATATTAGTTATGAACAATCAAAGGATCAATCATGTTCTAGTTATCTCAAAGGTGGCAAACAGATGACTGCAAATTCTAGAGAACAATGTGAAGTCAAATGAACAAGGGACAGATCCATTTTATATCAGATTTGAAGTGCATGTGAGCAGACGCAATCAAAACCTGAATCATCTGTTGAGGGCCTTCAGTTGGCTTCTTAAGGAAGAGTTTGACAGTTGCAGTCAGCAATTGCAACTGGACTTGTGCAGGCTCTTCAGGGAAACTCTCCAAGAAGCTCTCTAGGAGCTCATCAGCATTGTCAATTCTTTCAGCATATTCACCAATAATCCAGATCATTGAAGCCTTAAAGAAGATGGCAAAAAAGGGTAGCCGGCACAGAAAGTATGAGTTCAGATCATAAACATGAAAGGAAAAACTGAAGAAGAAACACAAATACCTTGGCTTCTGGTTCATCTAGAGTGTCTAGGCTCTCACAGAGTGTCGCAATGATTGACTCATAACTGCGAAGGAACTTCAAATTCAGTATGGATGAAAGAAAAACAATATTTCACCTTTGTACATCAAGGGCACCAAAGCTGTAGCTTACGTGTTGGGGTATCTCCTAAAGATGTCTTTAATAACTATGATAGCCTCTTGAACCACATAGTTTACTTTAATCTTGATTAACTCTAGGAGAACACTGATGCATCGCTCGGCAGCTCTCTCTAACTTGATCGCACAACGGCCAATGGCACGAACAGCCTTTCTAACAAAATCTACATCAACTTCTGTGGCATACTCTTTGAACTCCAGTAGAACCTGGAAAATTGCTCACCGCAAGGACAACACAACCTAAATAATCTCTCATAGACTAATAATGGAAAAGTAAGGCCAATGTGCCTAGTCTTCCTCACCCCACATGTATATATTACCTGATCTATATTACGGTCTGAAGCAAGCTTTATCATGATTTCTAGCTTCTCCATCTTCACATAAATTGGGTCATTGTACTTGCAAAAAAACACCTGTACATAAAAGAAAAGGTGTTGGATAAGCATCTCTGACTCAATCTCAAATTAACAAATATGAAGTGTGGCAAGGAATTTCTGTTTACCTTAATCTCATGGGCAAGGATCGTAGGCCGTCTTTGTACAATTAGGTTGATGTTACGCAAAGCAACATACTGAATCTCTGGCTCTGCAGAGAGTAACGTAACAAGAGGAGGAGCCATCTTCTTGCAAAGATTTCGAACCACATCAGTGCTAGTTATAAGTTCCATTTGTTGAAGGATCATCTATTAGAAGAAAAGGAATACAGAAATGTGAAAAATGATTGAATTTTGACTAGAATATAACTGCCAAAGGCATCCATAATAAGAAAATAATGAAGCATACACCAAAGATGGTAGCATGTCACCTTAACAGCTGAAAGTACAACTGCACAATTAGCATGTTGTAGCCTTGGAGTAACTCGTTCCACTATATTTTCAGCCTCACGAGCATCAGGTGCCTTGTATCTGGATAGCGCATCCAAAATAAAAACTTGGCCCCACCTAAAAAAGTATACATGGTATCAGATAAAGTTGTCCAGGCAAAGAACTTCCAAGAGAATACACAACAGTCAAAGAGAAGTAATAAAATCATAATAATCCTAGGTATGGAGGCATTCAATTTCCAGTGAAATCCTATCATGCACTTCACTTCATATGTAGCTCTTAGCATTGCCCAAATAGCATAGACATTGAACAAATTACATAAAATTTGCAACACAAGGAGCAGGGATGCCAGAATCCAGTGGTCATAAAAGTACAGGGTTATTTGGGTGTTGATAATGCCACTCCACATTTTTAAAATAGCACCCCACTCAACAAAGTCATTGGCACTATTGGGTGAGGCGTCATTATCAAATGTGGAGTAGCAATAGCAATGGTCAGTTATTTTAGAAAAAGTATGCGTCAAGAGGAGTTTTGTTGTCACACTTTCAGGCAACTTTATGCTGGTACCATATGCAGACCATATTTGAAAATCCAGCTTGGACTTCCTTGATTTTCAATCATATACCAGATCACAGCTATCACAAGATGTTCAACGCACTAAAAAGAGAAAACAGTACATTTTGATCAAGTACATCAAATCTCACCGGATAAAACACCATGGGAAGTATCCATTCAAAGCACATCAAAGCCCTATGGCTAAAAGTTATGAGTTAAAATGCACAGGTGTAGGTACACATGAATGGCTCAGAATGTATATGCCATGCACATTGTTTAAGATTGTAGGATAGAAAAAAAAAAATACAGTTAGCAAAATATTGTTGGCTTACTCTGTGCACTCATTAAGAGCAGTAAGCAGCTTTGAGAGCGTGTGACTAGTAATCTCAAAGACGGGTCTGACACTATTGTCTTGAATTTCTGTAAGAGCTGCCACGGCATTGGCTACAACCATGGGATTGTTGTCAGAAATCAAATCCTTGACAGATTCCAAAAACCCCCTATCCTCAACAAGCTCAGCATTTATGTCATAAAGTTTGGCTACACAAATGGCTGCTGTCTTGCGAACATAAGGATCATCATCCTATAATTAAAAAAACTACTGGATTAAACAGGTACAAGGATGACAGTGAGCCAGAAACAATTTTTTTTTTTTTGCTTGTTTCTTAAGAATAATAATGGCTGCATGCAATCTAGTAAATTAAACCAGTATTCCAATTAGCAGCATGCATGGAAATTATATGAATCCTTGAAACCAACCTTAAGGCACCTCTGAAGCGGATCACATAGATACTCTGTGATTTTGTCAACACGAATGCACCCCATTGTCCGCACAGCCAAAGCTCGAATCAAGGGATTTGGATCTTGTGAATCCTGGATAAATGACCATGAACACAAGTTTCTTAGAGATACAAAGAAGCAATGTGATAATGTTAAACACATAGGAGACAAAAAGTTTAATTTGTAGTTCTTACCTTCACAAATGTATTTACTGCAAGTATTGCCAAATCAGGCTGGCTTTTAGCATAATTTATAAGATATAAATAAACCAGCTTCTTGAGCTCCAAATTTTCTGTCTGCATACAGTTCACTACATCTGTGAACAGTGACGATACATCCTTCCCAACTGTCATTGCAGCAATCACCTTCTTAACAGCATCTTTTCTCTTATCCTGCATGATAAGATACAAAAGAGGAGAAGCTTCACACTGATTCTAGTGAAAAGAAAATTCAATATAGTTTATTACAATTAGAGGATATAATAAACCCAATATCCGATAAACCAATGGAACATCACAATACTCCCATATTGCAACTGGTTTCTGATCCATTAACTACATAAACGAGCACTAGCAAAAAAATAAATCTCAGTGCTAATATTGCACGGGATATTGTTAGGATAGTTTCCATTATTATACGAAAACCCTGTCAAAAGTGTTCAGAATCTGCCTAGCTAAAAATCTTAACATCATATTGAGATATTCAAAATCATCCACTATACTATAAAAACCAAGGTCGATAAACCACTTTATCAGTCACAAAATCTTCACATTGTATAATATAACCTTTTTAAAAGCATTCTAGCTGGAACATAGTTCTTCCAAACCCCCTAGAATTCCTAAAACCCATAATGTCAAACATCAAAACCATACAATAGATTTCATCCATCAGATCATATCCAAAACGGAGAAGTTGCATCACATGATAGATCCCTAGGAGCTCCATGTCAATTCTCCCTGATACCAATAAATAAATAAATAAGCATACCAGAGGAAATACAACCTCGATTTGAGTCCTGTGAACTAATTCCCTTCGATTTCTCATCAAAAAGAACAAAAAAAATATATAAGACGATCCTCCAATGAAATTGTAGTTGCGACAGAAAATTCAACGAAATCAAACAGTCCAAACGATAAATCTAAGTCAAATATAAACAGATCTAATAAGGCAGATCGAAATGGAAACCCTAATTGCCTCATATCAGAGATCGAGATCATGAAAAAGCATTTGTTTAAATAAAGTTATAGAAATGTAGAAAGAGGGAAAGGAGAAGGACGGCGGACGAACCTTGTACTGAGAATTGAGCTCTTCTTTGAGCTCAGGGATTTCACCCTTCTTGGTCGTCGAGAAATACTTTGAATCGTGACCGCTCATACCTGCTTGCCTCTGCAAACTTTTGTTGTTGTTGTTGTTGATGGTCTTTTCAAGAGAGAGGGAGAGAGAGTGGTATAAGCCGGGGAGAGATGAGATGAATCAAAATCAACGACTCCGTCTCCGCTTAAGAAATTTCTTCAGTTAATGGTGTTATATGGTCCCCACATCCTCGATTCTCTTTCACTTTAATCCTTCTATTAGCTTTCATCTTACAATCACCCCTGTACTGGTTCTTTCATGATGCCTTGCGGATAAATTAGAATTATATATCCTAACCAATTTCTATGTTAACTAATCTCCATTTTGTTCCTCGAAAAACCATCTTTTCTATGTTTTTGATTATCCATAAGAAAAACTAATCTCCATAAGAAAAACTAGAGTTTAGAAGGAGAAAAGTTATGTTGTGATTAAAGAGTGGAAGACTAAATTGATATGTTTTTGTTACATATAAACATTTATATATTAATGAAAATAATATGAAATTATTATATTACTATAGAATAATAGATCACAAATATATGTTTGTAATAATATGAAATTATAATATTATTACAAATATATAATAGATTACAAATTATAATATTATTATATATAAACATAAAAATATTTTTTGTTTCAAGAAATTGTCACACACAATTGCCCTGGGCAAAAAAGTTATTTTCTTATGAATTTTTGTCAAAGGTTTCTCGTGCAAAAACAAACTCTTTTTTTTTTTAATGTATATCTCTTTTTATATACAAAACATGTATTTCTTTTATTCATATCGTGGTATAATGATTTGAAAGGAAAGTTTTAATAAAAAAAGTTATGACTTGATAATTTTTATGTGATTATATGCAAAAATAAATAAATAATTATTTTTTAAAAGAATTATAAAAACTATACAATAAAAATATTAGATATTTTATTCTCACTGAATATTTATGAATTTTTTTAAAAAAAAATTATACAGGTTCATATATAATTATTCATGAACATCTCATATTATTTGAAAAAAATAATATCATCATATGCTTTTTAAAATATAATTATGACTTTATATTAGTATATTAAAAAAAACGAAAAGGCCACCAGAGTCAAGCGTGAGCCTGTCCGCCTGCTTTTTATTTTTAATTAAACGGATTACATGTCATCTGCTATAATGAATTCCAATCACCTTCTATAACTAATATTTTATGCTTGGACATGATTACTTTAGAATTGACTATAATAGTTATGTGTATTTTAGGAAGCTCTTGAATGGTTCATTTGTGTGCTTGTTATTGTATGTTGATGATATATTAACTGTCTTCAAAAATATTTTTGAGATTAATAGTTTAAATAATTAGTTGAATGGTGAGTTTGAGAAGAATGATTTAGATGTAACCAATAAGATTTTAGGTATGGTTTTTTTTAGGAATCAAAGTGATGACAACATAGAGAAAATATCTTGAGAATGTGCTCAAGTGTTTTAATGTGCAAGGTTGAAAGCTAGTGAGTAATCCATGTGAAACCCATTTCAGGTTGTCTTTAGGTTTTTCACCAAGAATTGAGAAAGAAAAGATGCATGTCAAATGTTCTATATGCTAGTGCAATTGAAAGCATTGTGTATGCTATTGTTTGCACTCGTTCAAACATTCATAAGATATTGAATCATTTAATAAGATTATATTAGCAAAGAATCCTATAAATATGTTGATGAAGCCTATTTCTAAAGTCAAGTTCAAACATTACTTGGATTTGATTGGTTTATGTAGTACTTGAAAGGTACTACATAAAGTGATAAAAAAATGAGTTCAAGCTTTGTAAGTTGGCTAAATTTAAGTCAATATAAAGATTTATTGAGTCTATCATAAATTATAGACCTAAGTGAGAAAATAAATACTTATGTACTTAATTTATATAAAAATCTAAAGTTGTCATATTTTAGGATAAGACTTATTTGTGAATGTTTTTATTCTCCGTATTTTAGTGGTTAGAAAGACCAGAGAAAATGTGAGTTTTGGGTTACTTTGAAATTTTAGGTGAGAAAGCAATTTTGTTTGACAACTTGTAATCTTCTACTTTCTCATAATGACTTTCTTTGTAACCATCTTTGTAGGCTCAAGTTGTTGAATCATGCTCTTGTGTCATTTATTGTGCTTGTTATACACACACACACACACACACACTTACCAATTAGTTTTAGATTTTAGGGTTGTGTTGCTAAAATATCTTACATTATACTTCCTTGATTGTTATTTGCTTGAGAACCTGACAATTCTTCAACCTTACCGAGCCTGTAATCTTAGTTTGGAACCATCCACAACACATAAGCTAAGCTGATAGCCAAACCAAATTGTGATGATTCATCCAAAAGAATGATCAGAGCAAGTGGGAGATCTAAATAGGACATATAAGAAGACAAAGTATCAAATACATCAACACAATCAATAGTCGAAGAGGAAGAATAAAATGCCAATGGAAAAAATATTATGTTAACCAATAATGAAAAAAAAGCAATAGCTTTCAACAAAAAACATTAATTATAAGAGCAGGTGAAAAAACTCTAACAACAACATGTATAATAGGAACAAATAGAAAATAAAAACAATACCATTAGGAAAAGAGGCAAAATGGGTAGAAGGCAAAATAAAAGAAAAAAATTAAAAAAAAATAAAGAAACCTAACAATGAGTTTACGAAGTCTTCGAGTAGTGCGAGATAGGCTAATCGCCAAGAGAAATGGATAAAACCTTGATAAAAAAAGAAAAAATATACATAATTATGGAAGATTAGAGCAAGTGGAAGGGAAATTCCTAAAAAGATAACCATTAAGAAATCAGATATGTGCCAACAAGCTGTAAAAATAAAAGCTAATCTAAGCACCAGTGGCATGAGAGAAAAAAAAAACAATGAAAAGAAAAGCAACTAAATCCATTTATCCATGGCATACCAAAATCTAAGCAACGATAATTGTTGAGAAACAAAATAAACAAGAAAGAATCACCTGAAGAAAATAAAGCCTAAAAGCAACTGGAAGCATGAACAACCAAAGAAACCCACCAGAATACGAGTGGTAGAAACACACCTACATAAAACAAATCCACACATTGAAAAACAAACATGGAATATGAGAATCGCTCATCCTGCTTTTCTTTTATTCAACACATAGACATCTTTAGAATCAATCAACATTTTTAATAACACATATAAGTTAGTTAAATGAAAACTGAAAACAACCTACTCTAAATCTCCAAAAATTCAAACTTTAAAAACAAATCACAATGAGAAAAATCTAAATGAAACAAAAAAAGAGGTTTAAGCTTTAACATTAATAAACAATATAAAAAGGATCAAAATGATAACAATTGTAGCACCAAAGTTGATATTAATAATAACAACTTTCATCTTCTTCAATGGCCAATGTAAAACATCTTACATATCTCTAGCAGCTGCTATGAAACCAAAATGAACATAATCAAGCTACTATGCTTAGTAAATTTTGGTAAAACATAAAATAGAAATAAAATTACTGGCATAAAAGGATTAAAAATTAATTTATTACTTAATATTTTAAAATCCATTTACGAACTATGGTTAATATTTGGATCTACTATAAAGACATAATCACACATTAATTGTAAACAAATATTTATGCATCCTTATTTTAACCTGCATTGAAGGGAAAACATAAGCAATCTAAATGATTTTTTTACACAAATAAAACATAATTAAAAAACTATTCAGTTATTAAACAATAGCTCAAGAATACAAACCTTTAATTTCTATTTTTCTAATCCTAATTAGGTTTATGGAACCTCTAATTTTAATTTTTTTTAACCTTAGTTGGCCATCCATCAATGCCAAAGAAAGGCAAATACCAAACTAAACAAAGATTAAATTCCAAATAATGCCTAACTAAAAAAATACAAACCTTATATTAGACCCAAGAACACACAACTCTAAACATTAACTTTAGCTAAGTTCTCTAACAACCCTTTGTCGAACTTTTGAAAGAACTTGTCATAAAGATAAAACAAAAAAACCAACATACAATCCTTTAATAGTTAAGAACAACACAAACATATTAACTAAGATCAAGGAAATCCATTAATCAAACACGTAAATAAAGCATACAAAGATGATGGTTAGTCAAGAAAACAAAGTTTAAGAACAAATCCATTAGGTTGTTGTTTTGGTTATCGATGTTGATGTTGCCAACAAAAGCTATTTTCAACCTAAATCCTAAGAGAAACAATAACCTAAAGCCACTAGTAAACTAAAATCATATACCAATTCCATTAATCAAATCCCATAAAAAACTTTCATACCCCATGTTAATGAAACTTGTTAGTCAAACAACGAACTAAACAATATAAAAAGGTTAATTATTTAAGAAAAAAAACTTAAGAATACACCTAGCTGCCATTTTGGTTATTGTTGCCAATGCTATTGGTGGAAGTTGTTATCGACACTACAGATGGAAGGTGTTGCCGTCCTAAATCTGAAGAGAAAAAAAGAATTTAAAGGCCACAACAAACTAAAATCCTAGAAAATTCCTATTATTTAAAACTCATAAATTTTTTT
>Ga0325404_1003035_pt1 | contig 17935 bp, 9 predicted proteins | sample PopdelMetagenome_18_FD_205664 | JGI IMG/M metagenome (GOLD analysis project Ga0325404, IMG submission 205664) | Populus deltoides microbial communities from Bellville, Georgia, United States - Xylem-Control-R1 | ecosystem: Host-associated > Plants > Phyllosphere > Stem > Wood/Secondary xylem... | reverse complement strand
CGATCCATATACACGCCGCGCAAAATCCCAAGAATAACCCCACGACCTTATGCTTACTCATAAGGCTAGAACCGTCATTACGTAACCAAACCGGCTTTTTTTTATTTCCCTCGCGTCCCCTTCAAGCCAGTCTTCGATATACAACGGCTACTCTCAAAGAGACCGAGAGGGATGAATTATGAGCAGAGGCTCGCGGCAGCCACAATGATCATCGAATCGAAATCACACGGAGAAAGCGGTTATGCAACTTCGCCTTTTGACGCCACAGAAATCGGCGTCACGGCGACGCTGAAACCTCACCAACTTGAAGGCATCTCGTGGCTTATACAGAGATATCACCTCGGTGTTAATGTTATCCTCGGTAGGATTTTATTTTTTCACTTCTATTTTTTAATCTGATAGAATCTAATTGAAAATCTCAAGAATACAAGAAATCAGGGTTTTCCAGTATTGCTTGGTGTCTGATTTGATATATTCAATTTTGTGAATTTGAAAAGTAGTCTAGGGTTTCACTTTAATTATATGCTGTTTTATTTTTAACGCGCATTAGAGTGACTCTTGAATTGGTATTGTATTTGCAGGAGATGAGGTACATAGCTTGAGGACTTGAATGGTTTTCAAGCCTTTATATTGAAGGAAACCTGAAATTGTCTTAAATTTATCTTGATACCTGATATTTACTTTTAAACATGTGAAAATCAAGTAATATAGAGATTATTTGTGACCGTCATTATTTTTTTCATTTGAGTATGGCCTGGCCCTTTAGGTAATCACAGACCTGCGAAACTCAAAACTTTTCAAGTAAAAAATCTAGCTTTCAATTGTCAATTAAAGCTTCAGATAAATCTCCCTGTAGTTATTCAATGTCCTTTTTTTTTTGAATTTTTCGAAAGTTTACTAGTGCCAGATCTTAGGGGGACTGTATTATTTACTTAGAATTTTGCAACTGGCTTGGTATTGGATAATTGATTGTTGCATCTCTTATAACTGAATTTACTCATAACATATTGTAACATCTTGTTGGGTTTGTGAAGTAATTAAATTTACAGCTGAAACCCTGATGGAGTTTTGTCGTTCTCATCACTGACACAATGGTTAAAGAAGTCCTTATTTTTCTCATTACTTTTAGTAATCTTCACGTGCCTCATTATTCAGTCAAGTAGAACAGATGAGCATGATAATAGCAATGGCAGTGTGATTCTGTTCATTATGTTTTGAATTGAAGATATTTGCTGGCAGATGGGATTAGGGAAGACCTTGCAAGCCATCTCTTTCTTAAGTTATTTGAAGGTTCATCAGAAGTCACCTGGACCATATTGTGAGTTAAGAAAGCCTTTTGTTTGATTCGAAGACTTTAGGGTATCTATTCTGGTAGTGACTTTGATTCACAATTTTGCTTGTTATCCATTTGTATGCAGTGGTGTTGTGCCCTTTAAGTGTGACAGATGGATGGGTGTCAGAGATAGACAAATTCACCCCCCAACTGAAAGTCCTTAGGTATGTCGGTGAGAAAGAACACCGGCGCAGTTTGCGCAAGACAATACATGAACATGTGAAAGAGAGTCCTTCATCATCCAACGTGAGTTTGGAATCTTGTAATGCATATTTACTAACTGGAATGATATAATTTGTTACTTTATCCTGTTCCTTATATTTTTTTCATGTGTCTGGGTTCTAGTTTGAAGTTCTTTAAAATCTAAATTGATATGTTGGCTGTTTACAGGTATCATTGTTGCCTTTTGACGTGCTATTGACAACATATGACATTGCATTAGTGGATCAAGAATTTTTGTCACAGATTCCATGGCACTATGCTATAGTTGATGAAGCTCAAAGACTTAAAAATCCTAAGAGTGTATGTTCAAGCTATCACACAGTGTCTTCTCATAAACGTGAACATAAATTCCTATAGTGGTGATGGTTTCAAGCTATTTATGCTACCATGGTGCAATAACAAAAAAATATGTTTATATTATAAATTGCTTCTGTGCCTCTCCTTTTATACTTCTTGAGCTAGACTTGAAGAGTTTCTTTTTTTGTTTCAAAAATTTAATAAGGACAGGTTCTTTATAATGTTCTCATAGACCAGTTCCTCATGCCAAGACGGTTGTTGATGACTGGCACACCCATCCAGAATAATCTCACTGAACTTTGGGCTCTGATGCATTTTTGTATGCCTTTAGTCTTTGGAACCCTGGATCAGTTCCTTTCCACGTTCAGGGAAGCTGCTGATGCTTCATCAGGTCATTTCTCCTTTTACGTGGTCTAAGTGTGTATTTAAGTGTCAACTTTCTCCTGAAACCAGGCTTTGTATTCTTGTAATTTTCTATATCCTCATTTTTTCCCTTGATATTGGTATTCTTCTTAGGAGATCACATGGTTTGATGGCCCCTCAATGTATCATAATCTCTCTTCTTATCTTAGTGGATCACCCCCCGATTGTTTCTAAAATATTACAGAAGGGAGATCATGGATTGGAAAGTTTTTCTTGAAAAGTATATAGTATATGATGCGTGGTCAAGTCAGTTCATTATCAAAAGGTTAGTGACTAATGTAACATCATCATTCATCTGAATAGAACATTGACCCAGATCTGCTAAGGTCCTCTACATACTGAATACACCCAACTCCCAAGTTAATGGTTTTCAAAAGAGAAATTGTTTGAGTTTTGAAACAAAGTGAGATAATATCTGGACTTGGTATGGGATCATTCCTCTGTGTTTCTGAAAGTTACATTTGCAATATTCTTTCAAGGAACTGTCAATAGTTTACGGCAAAACCTTGGAGCTAAAATCTATATCTGAGATTGGCCTTTGATTCGGAAAAAAAGCAGAAAATTGATGTGCATTACTCTGGGTTATTCTCAATTCCTTCAAGGTTTATGAGCTTCAAAATTATTATTTAATTCTTTTTGTCTGCTTCTGCTGTGAATCTTGGGTTGATTCTCTTGAATACAACAAAAGCTGAGGTTTTCCATACTTGCAAGAATGTTAAACCTGTTGCTTTTGAACAGATCATGATGCAACAAAGGTCAAGCGGCAGTTCAAGACTTTAAAAAGTATATTGAAATCCTTCATGCTTCGAAGAACAAAATCTAGGCTTATAGAATGTGGAAACCTAGTGCTGCCATCATTGACTGAGATTACTGTGTAAGATGTCTTACCTTATGAAGACTGAGCATCTGGTGTCTTATGATGGGAACTCCCCTAAAAAGACTACAATTTTTATATGTCTTGATAGGATGGCTCCACTGGTCAGCCTGCAAAAGAAAGTTTATACCTCAATATTGAGGAAGGAGCTTCCAAAACTTCTTGCGCTGTCTTCTTCAGCTTCCAATCATCAATCTCTGCAGAATATGGTATACTAGCATCTCCATCTTGGACTTGAGCATTGTAGCGAACTTGCCACGCCAGACTGCCTTTCTGCTCTAGTTAATTGAAATAGAATGATGTTTTTTCTGAATTGAATATTCTGTTAGTTTCAGCCATTAATTCTGTCTCTTTGGTCCAGGTAATACAACTAAGAAAAGCATGCAGCCACCCTTACCTCTTTCCTGGTATTGAGCCTGAGCCATATGAAGAGGGTGAACACCTAGTTAAGGTAACCTCTATGTCTACTAGTTTTGTGGTATATGAAATGTTATGTTAATAAGCACCTGTTTTCATCTCCAAAATAAAAAATGCTAGTCTGAATGAGTTGTGTGTAGCCATAACTTTGAAAGCAAAGAAACAAACATGAACAAAAAAACCGTGTTCACGTAAACTTTTTGATATAGAAGAAGCAAACCTTTATACTGAATATCCAATTTTGATAATGAAAAACTCCTTTTCCCCTGATGTCTCTTTGTATTAATTAACTTGAACTTCATGTAGTCTTGTTATCTTGCAACTGTTTGATATATCAAAAGTAATGAAAATCGAGTTTGAATTATTTGGTTTTTTTCCATAACTCTAAAAGCAAACAAAGAATTGCTTAAATTTCTGGTCTGAAATAGGCAGTCCTTTATGCTATATCTCTGATCTCACTAACGTTTCATAACTCTATAAGAAAACTAAGAATTGTTTAAATCTGAAAGAGGCAAGTACTTGTGCTCTATCTATGATTTTTACTACGTTCCCATAACTCTAAAAGCAAACAAAGAATTGCTTAAATTTTCTGCTTTGAAAGATGCAATCTTTCTGCACGGCATCTCTGATCTCACTATTTGAAACCTACTTGTTGCTGTCCCTGCTGTCTTCTTGATTTTATGACTTCAGCTTCAGGTATCCTTGCTGTCTGATAATTTTGCAGTGTGTGAAATATTAACGATTGCTTAGTTTGGAGTGGTTGCACATTTATATAGCTTGAAAAACAAAGAATTGAAGAGGCATAAAGGGAAAAAAAAAAAAAAAACTAAACTTTCTACTCTAAAAGAGGCAAGTTTTGTGCTTCCTCTCTGATTTTGTTAATTCCTTCGGCTCCTGTGCAAGCCTCTGATCTTGATCTCTGATTCCACTAATTGAAACCTGCTGTCATCTCTGTATATCTTATGACATCATGTTCAGGCCAGTGGGAAACTTATAATTTTGGACCAACTACTTGAGAAGCTACATGATTCTGGACATCGTGTGCTTCTCTTTGCTCAAATGACACACACACTAGACATTTTACAGGTACATGTTTGAATTTGAAGTAATTGCCTCTGCTTGTTTATGCATGTCAGTATATTTTGAACATTTATTAATGACATAATTGGCATGTAATATAGGATTTTCTAGAGCTTCGAAAGTATTCATATGAGCGTCTTGATGGTTCAGTTCGAGCTGAGGAGCGTTTTGCTGCAATAAGAAGTTTTAGTGGACAGTCAGGGAGGTCTGGTTCTGAATCTGATCAAAATAGCTCTTTTGTTTTTATGATATCTACAAGAGCTGGAGGAGTTGGCTTGAATCTCGTGGCTGCAGATACGGTGGGTTATCTCTTGAAGTTTTCAGAAATCACCATCTGGCGTATGAACTCATTAACCTGTTCCTCAAGTTGAGAGAGAAACAAAAAGATATTGTACAAAATAAAAGAGAAAAAGAAGCATAAATGGCTCCAACTTTGGTACAATAAATTTCTGACAAGCCCAACAAAGAAAAAAGTTGGCATCACAATAATAACTACACACTTTATCAGCTAAAAGTTGCTGGCAAGGGAAAATGAAAATAAACCTTACAAATGCTGACACATAAAGTTCCAAAACAAATCAGCAATCTACTTGGAAGCTTTTCCTGCAGTGTTTAAAGACGGATTTTCATTGATTCATCTTGCTTGAGAACATGTTTTCTGTTTTTGGTGGGTGGTCTTTTTTCCTGTAGAGCCGGTTCAGTGTTTTCTGAGACAAATATGCTATGTGCATGTCACTTATATATGATACATGTTCAGCTGTGCGCCTGCCATTCTCATATTTGAGATGAATTAATTTGATGCTAATAGCTCATGTTTTTCACTTTCTCTCACTTCTCAGCAATTGCCTGAGTATAAACAGATACAACTTGCTGGACTTGAAGATGTATAGACATTTCTATACCGACCTTGACAAGGAAAATTTATAAATGCAATTTTCTGAGGCGAAGAGAGATAAACTTTGTTCTTTATTTATCCATATACTTTTCCTGACATGATTTGGCTTTTTGTAACAGTTTAAGCTCCCATTTGTCATTTTCTGTTAATAACCGTATTTCTTTCATGCCTTATGATGGAACCGTAAGTTTTGCTCTCCATGTAGATGCTTCTTTAATTGGAAAGGTTCTTACTGACTTCTAATGTTCTATATGATTCTAATAGCTAATAAATTCAGTGGTCTATATAAGATTATGAAAGAAGTGAAGGTTTTTACAAGACTTGTGGCATCTGCTTCTAATTAAAACAACTTCAATGGAATGGATTGGATATGGTGATATTTATTTCCATCTAAAGAATTTTAAGTATAATATGGTAAAACTTGAAAGAGTGTGATGGGTTGTCCAAGTAGACTCCATTATTTCTCAAAAAATTGGTTGGAGTTGTACATGGTGTTCTGAACATTCATAAACTCTCATTCATTAACAGGTTATATTCTATGAGCAAGATTGGAATCCTCAGGTTGACAAACAGGCTTTGCAGCGAGCACACAGGATTGGTCAAATGAACCATGTCCTGTCAATAAACTTAGTTACAAGGCATACTGTGGAGGAGGTGAGGTTTTATAACTCAACCTTTAACGTTTAATAATGCCTTTCATATTATCATTTTGAATTTAAAATGTGCGAGTGTAGGTTATTATGCAAAGAGCAAAGAGGAAATTGCAGCTTAGCCATGATGTTGTAGGAGATGATGTCATGGAAGAGGACAGAAAAGAAACAGGAGGAATTGAAACTGGTGATTTGCGATCCATCATATTTGGGTTGCATAGGTTTGATCCTTCGGAGGTCAACAGTGAAAAATCAAATGAATTAAATGCCTCAGAATTGAAAGCTTTGGCACAGAAAGTAATTGCTCTGCGATGTGACCAGATATTGGACAAAGATGATAGAAAGTTTGAGGTCAATCCTATTGGTCAAGAAAAAGGACTTGATTTTGTTAGTGGAGGAGAATCTGCTCTTGCAAGCTATGATCCTGGTCTTGATGAGGCATCATATCTATCATGGGTTGAAAAATTCAAGGAAACATCACAATCAAATGAAAATCTGGTTATGGACTTGGGAAATAGAAGGAACTTGCCTGATAATAAGTATCTTCATCTTGAGGCTGCAAAGAAAAAGGCAGAGGAGAAAAAGTTGTCAAAGTGGGAGGCCCTTGGATACCATTCATTATCTGTTGGGGATCCCATCTACCCTGTAGATGGGGATGCATTGTCAGACTCAGGTTTTGTTCATTTTGTTGTTGGGGATTGTACACATCCAGATAAGCTCTGCTCGTCTGAGCCCAGTGTCATATTCAGGTAATTCCTTGGAGACATACTGAAAATCCCTCCAGTCTACTTCTTCATTGTTGTGGCATGCAACTTATTGATGATTATGGATACTTTTCTTTTGTTTCTTACTTCTACTTTTGTTCTGAAACTCTTGAAATTGCTTTCTTTGGTTTCCTACTCTGATTTGGTATCTGAAACTCTGAGAATTACAAACATCTATTTTTTCCAATCATTATCAGTTACAAGTAAGGTTTTACCACGAAACCAATCCCTTTCTGCTCATTCTTTTCAACTTGATAGTAATCTTAACATTAGAACTGATCAATTCGAAGCAGCGTGTAGTTGGTGCAATTACAAATGGGACATTGGCTATGGAAGAGTTGTTTTTTATGTGGACTTATCCAAGCCAAAGAATCAGCACATTGGCTATGGAAGAGTTGTTTTTATGTGGACTTATCCAAGCCAAAGAATCAGCTCGCACTCCCTTAGATGGAATTTGAAAATGTGTCATTTGTATTCATGGAATTTAAATTCAGTCTGCGGTTAGGCATCATCTCATTGATGGTTACAACTGTTAATATCCTGTTTTGGCATGTTCTAAGTTGAACTTCCATCTACTCCACGGGAAAAGAATGCACTAGTTACAAGGGTGTGAATATTGCTTGGTAATCATCAGTTTTTCTCTTAGCCTGATTCTGGTATTAATTTGGCAGTTGTGTAGATGAGTCAGGAAATTGGGGCCATGGAGGAATGTTCGATGCACTGGCCAAACTGTCTTCAAGTATCCCTGCTGCATATCAACAAGCCTCTGAATTTAGGGACCTTCATCTTGGTGATGTCCATCTTGTAAAAATTATTGGTCAGCTTTCATATTCTCTCTTCCTGCATTTTTACCATTTGGCCTTTTCCAATAATTAATGGTGGTTCAAAAATTTTAAGTGATGTGCATAGATACGAGAGGCAGTTGTAACCTTCCAGGATCACCGAACATATTCACTACAACATGCATAGGTTTTTTCATTTTCATTTTGTTCTCATACTGCCATCCCCATTGCCACCCCACTTTCATCCCTCAGTTCATGTTCCTTACTGGGGTTGATGTTAATTGTGACCAATATTTTTGTTCCTTGCAGAACAATCCTTCTAGAACTAAAAAGGAAAAGGAAAGGTAGTGAGTGAGCGAGCAAAAAGCAAATACAAAGTATGACTAGATCTGCAATTTCAAACATGAAAATGGAGTACCTAACCAGGGAGGGATCTTCTCCATCTCCACTCCCTGTTATAAATATAGTGTCCAATCTGTGCTTATGGTGATTAAATTTAATTAATTTTGCTTCTAGCTGTGAGTGGAGTGGTTGAGATTAGTAAATATTTGTTAATCATGGAAACTGGTAGCTGCTGGCTGAGATGACATATATATAGTTATTAATCAAATAGTTTACCCTGGTGGTCTCAAAGTTCCTTGCTATGCTTCTTCCTGATGTGCAAAAGATTGCTTCAAATGGATTATTTTTATAACTTCATGTTTGAACTTAATTACTTGAATTTAATTTTATAGCTCCCTGTGACTGGTTTTCTTTAATGTTCTGATGAATGATCATGAGCAAAACTTTAGCTAGGTTAATGAGATCACTATTTGGTGTAATTTGTTTTCCTTTCAGAAAGTTCTGGTGATCTGTCTGACATACTGATGTGAATGGTTTCTCTAATAAACCCCGTGACCCCCCCCCCCCCCCCCTCCTTATTGATTATTGATGGATAGTTCTTCGAATAAATTCATTTAACCTGTTTGTTGTTGCACAGAGAATACTGATGGGCAGAACATGGAAGGTGATACTCCACGGTGGGTTGCTTTGGCTGTTGTACAATCTTATAATCCTAGGCGCAAAGTGCCTCGTAGTGAGATCTCTATTCCTGACTTGGAGACTTGCCTGTCCAAGGCGTCTTTTGCTGCAGCTCAAAATTCAGGTATGTTTCTTCTAATGTTTGTTTTGATGCTGTTGTATTCCATCGCAATGGCAAACTTTAAAAAGAACAATGAAAATTGAAATAGTTGGTCTGCTTGCTTGCTATGAAGAGTTGATGCTTAGAGATGCAAGTGATTTTCTTGTTTGGAATTTATTGTAGTCATCCAACAATGTGAAAATATAGTTAGCAGGCTGGCATGCAATTGTCCATAGAACACAGGCAAAGCACAACCAGGACGAGCATGAGCAGTAGTGAGCAACAATCAACATGATGAGAGAGGCAGTCCTCTTATTCATAAGAACCTTCTTTATTATCATTAAAAATGATTCAAATTTCAGAATTCTCAGATTGTTCACGTTCAGGGACTGCCTTTGGCTGTGTGAATTTAGCTTGTTCTTACTCTTGTTTGTTTCTTTCATATATATTTGAATTATCTGACATAATCTCCTTATGCCTTTGGCTGTGTGAATTTAGCTTGTTCTTACTCTTGTTTGTTTCTTTCATATATATTTGAATTATCTGACATAATCTCCTGACTTTTCCATGTAGCCTCAATCCACATGCCTCGTATTGGTTATCAAGATGGAACAGATCGCTCACAGTGGTATACTGTTGAACGTCTTGTACGAAAATATGCTTCTGTTTTTGGAATAAAGATCTACGTGTATGACCTCTCTCACACAGACCTGTATCCCCCCCGCTGTTTTTTGTGTGTTCCAGCAATTTTATGTCATCTGATATCTTTGCAGGTATTATTATCGACGATCATCTTGAGGCTTGTGCTCTGTCCTCTGATACCATAGCCGCTCAGTTGTAGCTCAAAGAACAGAGTAGAAATCGTTATGTTTTTGTATGATTTAGCCTTTTCTGTAAACAGTAAACTTTTTTACAGCTGGGTCATCTGGTGGAAGCGAATGAATTATGGGTTCACTTATGTGTGAACCAAATAGAAGCGAGGCTCAGCTAATGTTTTTGACAGACTGTTCAGTTCCGTTTCCACCCAGCCCCGGTTAGCAGTCATTGAAAGCCAGAGAAGGGTTAGTACTAAATTTATAATTTTTTTATATACATATAAAAGTATCTTTTTATCAAGTTTTAGATAAAATCTTATCTCAGATTAAATGTTTATTAATATTCAGAGTAAATCATTGGAGATTAGGATAAGAATGAGTTGTTAACTTATTTATAAAAAATAAAATAAAATAAAATTTATTCGCAATTTTATGATGCTAGTGCGATTGGTGTGGCCTTGTTAATTTCTCTCTCTCTCTTTTTATTTAATTGTTCAATTTCCTAAATAAATTTGGAGACTGCTATTTTGAAGAAAAAAGCCCCTTTAATGCTCTTAAAATTTACTTTCATGAATCTCCATGGCCAAAGACCAAAACCCATATCTTGCTATTTTCCCCCAACAGCTCAAGTTCACATCCACATCCTAAGCTTGATCTCAACCTTTTACCTGTGACTAATGCTCGAGTCATCAACAAACCAAGGTATTCTGCTTTGCCTTCATGCCTATCGGGGAGCCCTCGATATTTTGTGTGCAAGCCTACTACTGAACGACGGCACCAAATTCCAAATCCAAATATATGACTAAAGCAACTAGCATGATTGTTGTGGATACTAGAGAAACATGGCAGGTAAATACTAGAGAAGCATTGAAGCTTTAACAAAGGAGCCAGTGGTATACAAGTCCCTCCAGCCCCTATACCACAGATATTGCTCTGATGACCATGAGCAGCACAGTGACATTTTTTAACTTTAACAAGGGAAGCAATGAAACTGTCGGATTGGAGAGAAGTATTTGCATAATCATGGGATCTTTTATTCTCAATCTGATTCTGGGATTTTACATGGGGCATTTAAATTGGGCATTCAAGCGGTATACCAGGAACACGAAAATCTAGATCAAGCGAGTCTTTTCTTGATTACATCGGTTTTGTTCAAGAGTTCAGACCATCTGTTACATTTCACGTCTCTTACTTTGGATTTTAGAATTCAATTTTTTTCAGCTCTCAATAAAATGCTGTAGCAGTACTTGTCTGGATGATTTGGGAGCAGTGCTATTTCAAGTTATGATTCGGATAAGATCCTTCCAACCAATAGTGAAATGAGCTTAGCAAAGTTATTGATGGCTTTGAGAAAAAATAAAAAAGTGGGGAGCTAAGAATAGATAAGAGACTACGTTCTCTCATTGATGACCCCCTCCAGACACACAACCATTGATGGTTGAATAAATTTTCTTCATGCACGTCCATGGCAGAAAATCAGTAGGCACCATCACTGCTAGGTATTCATTTGCTAAACTCTTGAACTACTGAAGTCGAGCAGATGACTCTGTAAACTGAGGCTACGGTTAGAAGTTTGATGCACTCTCTAGACTGTCCTCGCGGGTCCTTATCAATATGCCCCCCAAGTATAATCTAGGAAACTTCATCTTCTTGATGTCCATTCCAGGAAATTTTGCGGCCAACTTTCTTGTTTTCTTTATGACTTCGTAAATTTCAAGTTTTACATCATTTATTATCTTTTTTTCAATTGGGTTTTCAAAGATTCCCTCGATCAATGTCCCTCGATTTGTTGAATTGTTTTGGCATCAATTTGAAACACGTTCTACAAAATCAAAGTATGGGTTATCAGCATCAAGTCCCTCAATCAATCTCGTCCTGAAATGTATGTTGGTAAATGAGACACCATAAACTCCTGGTAAATAGTATAATCGCAGTATCAGCTAAGCTAATGCCATGATAAACGCTAATTGACTGTGCATTGAATACATAAATCAATTAGACAGCAGCTAACGGAAAGTCAGGCAACTCATCTCAGAACAAATTCTCCTGATAGAAATTACCAGCTAGGCTGATATCATGATTAAGCTTGTGAAGAGTAAACCTAGGTTCATAAATGCAGAGAGAACTAATTGCAAGTCATGTTTTGTTCAAGGGTTAAAAAAGATTATTAAAACAATTGTCCCAATCTGAACATAAAACTAATGCTGCAGTAATTCATTTGGAAAGATTGGAGACGGCAGAGAACACAAGAATTCCACAAAGCTGCAACTGGACATAGGAATTTCATTGCATCTCAGATATAAGCCACACGTTCTTCAGAAGCCAACATCAATGCTCTCCAAGGAAATACACAAATGGTTTATTAAATCTCAAATGACAGAGACATCACTCCAGAAAACCAGAAACCAAGACCTGATCTTGTACAATCATTCCCAACTACACAAATCTCTATGCCTCCCTATCAATTCTTAGTGCTTTTACCTACTCTACCTCCAACATTATTCCCTCCAGCCGCTGCCTGCGCAGCTTTTCTCGCTGCCTTTTCCTGTAAAGCCTTCGCGTCTCTGCAAACCCGAATCAAGAAAACATAAATTAAGAACCAAATTTCTTAAAAGATGTTTAGAGGAATAAGAAAAATATATGAAAAAAAAAACCTTTCGCGGCGTTGTTCAGGTGTTAGTCCGTCCTCTTTGGAATTCTTTGTTTTATGGCCTGCCCTGGCTTGAGCCCTTTCACGGTCTCTTTCTCTTTGGTTACCGCGTTCGCTTCAGTTAAAGCCAAACAAAAATTATCACAAAACCAAAGGGGGCACAATTTACTAGACACAACAGGTTTTAAATTATTCGAGATCCCAATTATTATAAAGACAGATAAAGAGATAAGAGAAACACAAAACTGATCGTCAGCAAAGGATATGAGTCATTGTTGATCGATTGGTTGACTGAGTGGGCAGTGGTCAATCAGAATTCCTGAAAATTCAGGCAGAAACCTGGGCTTTACTACATTATAGCTAACAAAATAAAACTTGGAAGAAACACAGAGACAAGGGCAGCAAATGCACCTACCGGTCGGAGACGGAGAGGGAGAGAGCGAGTGATCCACAAATTTCGCACCTTTTGAAACAAAATTAGCCTCTGTTTCGGAGAAGAAGCTGTGGCGACTAGAAAAAGAGTGGCACTTGATGCTATGGAAGACTCCAGAAGCTGACGTGTCTGAATAAATAAAAAGTAGTGTTGGTATTTTCTAGAATTGAAATAAATAAAAACTATTGGATTTAATTATTACGTAGTATCTGTAGTTTAAAACAAGTTATTTATTGGTCCTTGTAGAATTAAAAATAATTAAATTGTACCTTAATTAGATTGACGATCCTCGATTTAATAGTTTTTTGCCCCAAAAATGTCATCTCTTTCATATCCAGATTTCACCATTCAGGTACTTCTCTTCTCTTTGTTTTATTTTTGAAGATAAAATAAATATGAAAACAATATAAAATTAATAAATTTTTATTAATGAACTATAATATAAAAAATAAAAGATTTTCACTCTAACAATCTACAGTGAAAATCCTATTTTCTTATAAAAAAATCCTTAAATAAGCTGTTATGTAGAAATATATTTGTCTTTTTGAATAAACACACTTGTCACTAGTAAATATTATGGGATTAGATGGGTATTTTTAAAATGTTCTTGAAGAATGTAATGACGTAAATGGTATTTGGAGCAAAAAAGATTAAGCTAACGTCTGGAGACTTTATTGATATTTTCTTTTTATATGAACAATGTATTTACTACAATACCATCGTTGTTAGTGAGCGGTGGTAGAATTACATGTATTTGCTACAATACCAACGTCCGGGGACATGTGTTAGGAACAGTGTAATTTGATCCTTCCTAAATTATAAAATATATAAAAAAAGTTGTTAGTGAGCGGTGGTAGACTTACATCGTTCATAACAGCATTGCTTTATTCGGTGATGCAGTGTGTCTCTGACGGACCACCTATTAGGCTCCGATGAGCCTTTTATTTTCTTTTTTTTTATTTCCTTGCTAAAATATTATGGTATTCTTTCATTTATTTTATTTGATTTTTATTTTTTTATTAATTTCATCCCTAATCATTTGATTTTATTTTATTTTTATATCAAATCTATTAATCGTTTTTTTTTTCCTTTTAGAAGATGATTTTTTTTAATTCCATCTATTGCATTTGATTTTAATTTATTTTCATGTCAAATTTGATCTTTATTATTCTTATTCTTATAGTTATTTAGTCTTTTAATATCCCTTTTCTCATTGTATTTGTTTTCAATTTCACTCCTTATTTTTTTTATTAAGATTTTGCTTTACTTTTTTTTGCCTACTATGGGATTGATCTCGGCCTCTTGATCACGGTCACGAGCTTCGAAGGTTAGCACATGTTAATTTAATTTTTTTTTAGGTTCTTGTATGAAATTGATTTATTTTCAATTTTATCATTTAATATTTTTTAAAATTAATTTTTAAAATTTTGTTTTATATTTTCTTTTTATAAAGTTATCACAATTCTATACTTAAGTCATATTGTTAGCAGATTAACCCTGATTGACTCAAGTATTTTTTTTTAAATCATTTTTTTCCTGTTTATTACTTAGTGTTTTTATATCAAGAATTTTGATTCATTATTTTCTTAGGTCTGCTTTTTATGCGGTCAATCTCAACATCATAAACACATCCACAGATTTTGAAGGTCAACACTAGTTGAATTTGATACTTTTTATGTTCTTTTTAAAATTTTATTATTTTTTTAATTTCATCATTAACCATTTACTTTTTTAAGAATTGATTATCGTGCTTTTTTTCACTTTCCTCTTGCATTTATTTTTTTTGATCAAATATCTTATTTTTTTAGGAATTTATATCAATTTATTTAATTAGATACATATATAAACATTTTTTTTTATGATTATGAATATTTTTATATAAAAATCTTGATGAAAAAACTTGTATATTCATTTTTTTTTCTAGAAAAAAGACATGACTTGCAACAAAGAGCGGGTCACATGGTTAATAAATTACTAAAACAGTATATATATATATATATATATATATTGAATGGATCTAGATTAACAATACAGTAGTGGTTTCTTAGCTGGATTCCAGCCTTACGATCTAAAGATATTGGTTGTTTTGGCATGAACGTATTGTCACCTTCCGATTTTTCAAAGTCAACATTTCTGGACCGTCCGTTGTTTCTTTGGACTGGACTGTAACAAGGAAATAAATGGGCCGAGTTTTGGTGAAACTAAAACATTTACTGTAGATCTTTCCCCAGTCTAGCTCAATGTCTTTCTAATGGAATAGGCCCACCATTTTTTTTTATCAGAATGTAAGAACAGGCCCACCATTCTTGCACTGATCTGAGTGTTATGGCTCCGATTTGAATAGGTGGATGTTAGACAGACATTTGATTTTCTTGATTCATAATCCGGTCTCCAGTTGGGTTTTTTAATTTGAAAAAAAAAAAAAGTTGCAAATTTCCAAAAATCGTAATAAAACGAAACCAGCACTCTCCCAGCTTCCGCTCCACAGATACGAGAAATCCTTCGAAATCATCACCTCCTGCATAACAAATAATTCCCGATGACCCCCATTGCCGATTCTCGGACGCGGGCACTCTTTGGAAGACAATTCTTCTTCAACGTCAACTCTCAAGACCAAGCACAACTCCTCTTAGCTCTCAGGTAACTCAAAATTTCCCGCTTCATGCCTCTCCTTTCTTTCTATGTTTTCTCAATCTTAACTAAAAAAGAATCTGTCTTTTACTCAATTCCAGGCACTACTCATCTTCCAATGGAGAACAACTGGACGCTGATAATGTTAAGGAGCCAAGAAAATCCTCAAACAAATCCAAGACAGCTAAATCAATGGCAAGACTCATTAACTCAAAACCCTGGTCAACTGAACTTGAATCTTCTCTTTTTTCTCTTTCCCCTTCAATTTCTAAAACCACTTTCTTTCAAGTTCTTCGCTTTATTGCTTCCCCACCAAAAGCTTTTGAATTTTTCAACTGGGCTTCAAGAAACGGGTTCGCTCATGATAGCCGATCGTATTTTATGATGCTAGACATCTTGGGTCGTAATGGAAATCTCAATATTGCTCGTAATTTTTTGTTTTCTATTGAGAGAAGGTCCAATGGGAGTGTTAAGATTGAAGATAGGTTTTGTAACACTTTGTTGAGGAGTTATGGTAATGCTGGGTTGTTTAATGAAGCTATAAAGCTGTTTAGTTTAATGAAGTCAAGTGGGGTGTCACCATCTGTCATTACATTTAATAGTCTTTTGTTAATCCTGCTTAAAAGAGGAAGGACTAACATGGCACATAGTGTGTTTGATGAAATGTGTGGGACTTATGGGGTTACGCCGGATACATATACTTTTAATATCTTGATTAGAGGCTTTTGTAAGAATTCGATGGTTGATGAAGGGTTTAGGTTTTTCAAGGAAATGTCAAGGTTTAATTGTGAGCCTGATGTGGTTACTTACAATACACTTGTTGATGGGTTGTGTAGGGCGGGGAAGGTCAGGATTGCACATAATGTGGTTAAAGGGATGGTTAAGAAAATGAAGGATTTGAGTCCTGATGTTGTTACTTATACTACTTTGGTTAGAGGGTATTGTATGAAACAAGAGATTGATGAGGCTTTGGTTGTTTTTGAAGAGATGGTTAGTAGAGGGTTAAAACCGAATGATATTACCTACAACACCCTTATAAAGGGTCTTTGCGAAGTGCAGAAGTTTGATAAGATCAAAGAGATTTTGGGGGGAGCTGTAGGGGGTAGAGGGTTTGTTCCGGATACTTGTACATATAACACTTTGATGAATGCACAGTGTGATGCAGGGAATTTCGATGAGGCTTTGAAGATGTTTAAGAAGATGAAGGAGTTGAAAGTCCAACCAGATTCAGCTACATATAGTGTTTTGATCAGGAATTTGTGTCAAAGGGGGGATTTTGAGAGAGCAGAGCAATTGTTCGACAAGCTATCTGATGAGGATATTTTGTTACGTGATGATGGCTGTACTCCTCTTGTTGCGGCTTACAATCCAATTTTTGATTTTTTATGTAAAAATGGAAAGACTCACAAGGCTGAGAGAGTGTTCAGGCAGCTAATGAAAAAGGGAACACAAGATCCTCCTTCATACAAGACCTTGATCATTGGGCACTGTAAGGAAGGTACTTTTGAGGCTGGGTATAAGCTCCTGCTCTTTATGTTGAGAAGAGATTATGTGCCTGATTTTGAAACCTATGTGCTGCTGATTAACGGTTTCTTGCAGAAAGGTGAACCAATTCTGGCCTACAAGACTCTGGAGAGGATGCTAAAAAGTTCCTATCTACCTAAAACTTCTGTTTTCCATTCTATACTTTCAGAACTTCTGAAAAATGATTTTGCCCGTGAATCAGCTAGCTTTGTTGTACTGATGATAGACAGAAAAATTAGACAAAATATCAATCTCTCAACACATACCATGAGGTTGCTCTTTGGTAGTGGACTGCGAATTAAAGCATTCCAGATTGTTGAATTACTTTATGATAATGGATATATGGTTGACATGGAAGAATTGATTGGTTTCATTTGCCAGAATGGGAAGTTACTAGACGCACAAAAGATGTTGTCATTTTGTTTGGAGAAGGGTCACAATGTGGATATTAACGTGTGCAATGTAGTTATTGAAGGTCTGTGTAAAATGAAAAGACCTTTAGAAGCATTTGGGTTGTACTACATGCTAGTGGAGAAAAGTAATCATCAGCAGTTGAGCTGCCTAGAAGGTTTGAGAACTGCCTTGGAGGCTGGGGGAAGATCAGAGGAAGCAAAATTTGTATCTAAGAGGATGCCCGATGAGAGGCAGCTAGCAGATCTCTGAAAATCAGATCTGGCAGCAATCTCAAGGTGTGATAGCACTGTTCAAGTGAGAAAGCTTAACTTCTCTGAAGTCTCTTTGAGGTGGTTTGACTTATTTTGCGGATTAGCACCCTATACGAACATTTGAACAGGGCACAACCACTTTGACCATGCATATCCTTCTCACTTCAGTCATTGGACAGTAATGCTACATTCTGTTCAAGCTTTCAGCAAGGTTTACCCTTTGAATAAGTTTGAGATGATTGAACCTTTCAAGTGTATATGGACCAGGGAACTCTAGCATTAGTGCACTGCTTCACTGCTCAGCAGCAGAACCCAATGTCTTTCAACTGAACCTGTTCACATGGTCAGGTAATCAATCAG
>Ga0325404_1003034_pt1 | contig 17936 bp, 8 predicted proteins | sample PopdelMetagenome_18_FD_205664 | JGI IMG/M metagenome (GOLD analysis project Ga0325404, IMG submission 205664) | Populus deltoides microbial communities from Bellville, Georgia, United States - Xylem-Control-R1 | ecosystem: Host-associated > Plants > Phyllosphere > Stem > Wood/Secondary xylem... | reverse complement strand
ACACGTGAGTATCCATAACCGAAACCCTCCCCATATCATGTATGCTTGCCACTGTAAGAATGGGGAAATCATGGCATTAATTACAAATATAAAGTATATATGCTTTTCTGGGTTGATCGAAGAACGTATAATTAACTAACCAGGTTGATATATAGCAAATGCAGTGCCCCTCCCTGTTTCAGCAAAGGTAAACTAAAAACAAAACAAAAAACAAGAACAGCAAGCACATCACAGATGATCTGGAGTCGAAAAGTTCATACATTTTGTTTTTTAGATTATGGAAGCTGAGTCTCACTCACTAGATACCAGTAGAAATTAACAGGAATTACAAAGGCAGCACCAATTAATTAACAAAAATATTACGTGGGAAATAAATATTGAAAGATCTGAACATAGAGCAGAAATGCATCGATCCCCTCTCTTCCTCATAAACACCATACACCAGGAAAATACTAAAAAATAAAGAAAAAAACATCGCGCACATCACAACCATGGCTTAATTTCAACATCTTACAGATTCCACCCCAGATCCCCTGGTTTCGCATTCCTGTAGCCACTCAGAGCAATAACTTGAAACAAGGAAAGTAAAGAAGCAAGCAGCAGTGATACATAATAATCCAAGAGAAAAAACCATTACCATATCAATCAAAAGAGTCACAAACACAATCAAACGGGGACTGCTTAATGATTAACCGTCACCGCCACCTCCGTCGCCGCCGCCGCCACCATGAGAACTACCTTCCATGTCAGACATTTGGGTTGCAGTCATAACTACAACAGCTGCGCCACCAATATCAGCACTACTGGCAGCATGGGTGGTTCCTTGATGGCTGCTGCCTTCAGCTTGGTCATCAGGACCCCTAGATTCTTCGCGGGAAGGTTTTTTCCTTAAAGATTTCTCCGATTCTTCAGTCTTGGTTTCTTTCTGCTTACGGCCTGGGATGCAGGCAGTACACCAGCTGGTTACGCTTCTCATAGCTGAACCTGAACTACAGGGGCACTGACACCTTCACATTAATTTCCTCTCTGCTGCCATTTTTTTTCTCCTATAAAGAACACACTAAAAAGGTTAAACAGTCATTAATTGTTGTAATGATTGCTGAGTTAACAAGCATTGCTGGCGTAAAACAAGGAATCAGGCGAAAACCTTTTTCTTTTGACACATGTTTTCCTCCTTGGTTGTTTGTCTTGGTCCCACCGTTTCACTACACCATCACACCAGCAAGGTGTGACCGATCAGTTTAACACAGTACTTACTAATCTGAGGTAGTTTCGAGATTGAAATAGTAAAATTTGTTTTTTAAAATATATTTTTTAAAATTTTATTTTAAACATCAACAAATTAAAATAATTTAAAATAAAAAAATTAATTTAAAACACAACCAGTCCACAAGTTTACATTACCAGACGAGACTTAATGATTAAAAATCCCAAGCTGTAAAGCTTTACTGTACAGAACATTAAAGTAAAAAAGATATATTATGTTGATACTAGAAAATACAAATTCAAGAGTTTTTATTTTTAAATAAAAAAAATTTACCTTGGTCATGTGGCAACCTAGACCTTTTTTTATCTCTTCTCTCTTTTTTTTCGCCGCTAAACTAATTACATTATATTATTTTTTTATTAATATAAGTGTTTGGATTAATTTGTGTGTATTTTAACTAATTTTATAATCTTAAAATTAATAATTATAGTAATTTCTAGTATTTTTAAAACAATTTAAATATATAATTATTAAAAATTAAATTCAAAACATTACCAATTAAATTAACTCCCGTAACAATTTCTTCTCTGCAAAAGGCAACACACGTACATACAATGTCTACTCTTCGCTGCTAAATGAAGGAAGGGACAGTCTGTGGCCACCAAGCTTCCTTTTTATATAACATGTAACTGTCTACCCTATAATTACTTTAGCTTAATATTATGATTAAAACTTAACGGTGTCGTTTAGATTATATAAGGAAAAAAAAACAGAAGACTTTGGAAGCAGGCACAATCAATGTGCTTAAGATTATTATTATCATTATTATTGAGAAAATGAGACTTAACATTATCAAAATTATTACCTGATCTCTCCCTGTCTTTTTAATTAAATAATTAGTTTTTCATCCCAATTAAATTGATATATCTCTTTTTTTAATCTAAAATATTCTTTATTTGTAACCAAACTAGGTTCAGCATGAAAAATGTCTGAGCCCGGGTTCGAACCGGGGACCTCTAGTGTGTGAGACTAGCGTGATAACCAACTACACCACCCAGACAGCTTGTTATGGCTTTGAACAATATATATAATAATCTAACTCTTTTACGGCAAATGCAATGGGCCTGATCTGGGCCAGTTCTTTGAACCTGGTGTTAAAGCAAACAGGTTAATTTGTATGTATGTTTTGAACAGAAACCGGCTTAAGAGTTGAGACACTGTTCTTCCACAATTTGAATCCTTACAAACAAAAACTAATAGATAGGTGCACAGAAGAATCGAAATCATTCGTTGCGAATTTGAATCCTTACAAAAAGAACGCAGTTTGCTGGAGATGCTTCTCTTTCTTCTCGGAGTTGGTGTCAGTTCTTTGTATTAGAATTTTTCCATGGCAGTACTTGCGTTTTTAGGAACAAGTATTACATGTATTTAAAGCAATGTGTGTTGAATAGGTTTCACGTCTTATTAATATGGTTGAAATACCCGACAGAGGAAAAGGGAAAAAAGGGGGAAATGCATGTGTACTATTACAACAACAATCATGACTCTGACTATTTCATATGGATTTTAGTCGTATTTTTTACATGTTTTTGCCTTCTGGATTTCCCCAGTGGTGCATGTGTGCAATGTCAACATGCTTCGAGGTTGAATCGGAAATCTATCGTCTCATTTCCCTTACGAAAGTTTGATTTGGGAATTTAAAGATGTTTTCCTTCGAGCTGCTTCTGCACAAGGGGCGGCTCGGTTGAAAAAGGAAGGGAAAGATTCCTGGCTGTCGAAGTTAGTAGCTTTTTTGAATAAAACAGAGTAAGAAACTGCATGTACTGTGTTTAGTAATTATTTTTTAAAGTATATTATAAAAATATAGCATTTAATATTGTAATAGTAATTGTTTTTTAAAATATTTTTTATTTAGAAATATATTAAAATAATATTTTATTATTTTTAAAAATTTATTTTTAAAAACTAAAAAAAAATCATTAAAAAAACAAGAAAATTCAAAATTTGTGAAAATCACGACCAGAAGCGGAGACAAATGGATAGGAACGGTCCCTGTAAAAGAGCATGTAAAACAAGTAATCAAAACGGGAGGCATAGCTTTGCTGAAGATTATATAGTAGAACTATTAATATTCAAATACTTCAAGTTGCTACTGTACATGTATCTCTCTGTGCTCTTCTGAAAATTATCACCAATCATTAGGAAAAATAAATCAAAAGAAAAAATGATTACCGCATGTAGTCACCAGTAGTCTCCACAGGAACAAACCCCGTCACGAAAATGGTGAAATCGATTCACATCTCTTACCAGAATCTCCTTATTAGCGAACTTGGAAATGAACTTAGTAAAGGAGTGACAATCTTCGCATAACCGCAAGCTTTTGGTTATCCGAATGACTCCCCCCTTGCTACTGTTGATAAGTCCAAAGGCAACAGCCAGTTTTTCGCTATGACCTAGCACAATCCGTTCCTTTTCTGCTGCCTTGAGATCATAGAGCACAACTTTGGTCTGTGGCACGTAGCCTTCCTCCTTCAATTCCATTGACAATTTAACCAACAAAGCATGGAGCTGCTCCATCCGTGGATTAACCTCATCAACAGAGACAAATGAGTAGATTTTCCTTTTAACTTCTATCCAACTGCGACCTGGGACTTTTTGCAATCCCCTAGCTTCTAGGAGCTTCTTAACTCTTTTGACTCCATCCCACATTCCGGCTTCAGCATAAATATCAGCAAGGAGCACATAGTTCCCAGCATTTGTAGGCTCAAGGTCAAAAAGCCTTATGCTTGCCCTCTCTGCAAGCTCAACATTACAATGAATCCTACATGATCCAAGAAGAGAACCCCAAACCTTAGGTCCTGGTTCAATCCGCATATTCTCTATAATCTTAGCAGCTTCTTCTAACCTATTGGCACGCCCAAGAAGATCCACCATACAAGCATAATGCTCAACACTAGGACATATCCCATGCGCTACATGCATCGACTTAAACAACATCTTTCCCTCGTCAACAAGTCCTGCATGACTGCAAGCTCCCAAAACACTAACAAAAGATATGGGGCTAGGTTCTACACCATTGTAGATCATCTCTTCAAAAATTCCAATTGCTTTCTTTCCGAATCCATGAACCCCATAACTTGAAATCAAAGAATTCCACGAAACAACATCTCTCTTATCCATCTGATCAAAAACTCGTTGCCCCAATTCAAGCTTACCACATCTAGCATACATAGTAACAAGGGCACTAATTACTGGCAAGATACTGTCAAGTCCCTTTCTAAGAATATATCCATGTATCAACCTCCCTTGTTCCAGTGCTGCAAGTGCAGCACAAGCTTGAAGTACACTAACCATTGTCACAGAATTCGGACATAAATCTTGAGTCTCAAGCATCAATTCCCTGAACAGCTCCAATGCCTCGAAAGCCTTCCCATTCTTCGCATAACAAGCAATCATAGCACTCCAAGAAACAACATTTTTCACTGGCATCTGAATGAAAACACAGCTCGCATTAGATACACAACCAAACTTTGCATACATATCTACCAAGGTGGTCATAATATGGACATATCCATCATATCCATGTCGCAAAATATGGGCATGAATCTCTTTTCCCTTGTTTAGCAGCGACACAAAACATTCTGATGCAACACAAGCTTTAAGCACGTACGTATAGGTGAACCTATCAGAGGGACTCCCAATAGAATTCATTCTACGGTACATGTTCAAAACCTCTTCTCCATGACCCGCCAACGAAAGCGCTCGAAAGAGCGCATTATAAACATAAATAGTTCTGCTTCGCGTTTTATCAAACACCTTGCGTGCATTGTCAATTGAGTCAAAAAAGGAATACATGTTGATGAGTTTGGTGGCCAGAAACGGATCCTGGTCGAACCCATTTTCAAGGAGGTGGCGATGAACGCGTTGGGCGTCAAGGAGAGAGTTTTGGCGGGTGCAAGAAAGAATTAGAAGCTCATAAGTGTGTTGGGCAGGATTGGGCTCATGAGAGAGGAGCTCAAGAGCTTGTGTGAGGTTGCCTTGTTTGCAGAGAGATTGGATTAGTTTGTTGTTGTCGGCAGTGGAAGCTGTGGGATTTAAGGTTATGGAGCAAATCGGGGATTTTAGAGAAGGGCGAGGCAAGAAAGTGGCGTGGGAAGGTAGAAGCGTAGTTTTGGGAGACTGAAAAGCCCACATTTAGACTAGAAGTTCTGGTGTCTGCTTGCAAGGCACGATGTGGTTTTTCTCTCAACCTTGCAGAATGAAGGTGTGTGATGATTTACCGGCCCTTCTCAGGAAATATACTCTCTCTCTCTCACTCTCACTGTGTTTTATGGGTTAAGGTGGATTTGGTCCTCTTTCTCTTAAATTTGGTTGAGTTTGATTATTCTATTGTTTTTTCATCCTAATATAGTCCCTCAATTCCTTGTTTCTCTAATCATTTGATCCTTTCAAAAAGTTGCCGGCAGAACCCCAACTGAGTTCGATGACTCTTTTTTAGTATTCCGGTGGCGGTGGCAATTATGCTTGAAAGATGTAGTAACAGTTTAAAAATTTATTTTTTTTTAAATTTTATTTTTAATATCAATAAATATGATCAAGAAACACAAAAAAAAATTCATTTAAAATACATTCATTTTTTTCCAAAATAATTTTAAAAACACAGAAGCTGCTCACTCAAGGAAACTAAAGAGTCAACTTCTTGGAAGGGATACCTTTCTCACTAAATGGCAACCAAACTCTCTCGGAAACGTGAAAAAAACAATCCTTACAGGCATCCTATGACCTGCGGCATCAACCAAGACGAGCGTGCTACACTATATTCCTTGTATCTTCTATGACTGCATCAAGCTGTGATTGTAAGAAGAAAAGGTTACAGTACTCTTTCTGATGGCATTCAAGAAGAAAAGAACGGAATTGAGACCAATTCTTATCGGCACCAAGCTGAAAGCCAGTCAAATTGTAAAACAAGAAATAACTTGCATTACAACCGTCAATTTACCCATTCATTGGACTTCTTTGGAACACTCCAGCAAAACTGAAGTTGGCAACTCAGTCAAACCACATACTTCATCTGACGCTTGAGTCCCAAGAAAACCCGAGAAAATCAGGGGTCAGAAACCTAGTGCACTAGTTTGCAAGTCATTTGTGTACTATGCACCAGAAACCCTGGTAAAAGGCTATCGTGCACTGGTGTATCAATGCAGTCATTTACAACAAAAAACAAAATGTATCTACAAGGGCATCATAATTTACGTGAGAAAACTTTAAAAGGGAAAAACTTTTGGCCTTTGTCAGTGCTCTAAAACAACAGTTAGCTCCAAACTACGAATTTGGAAAGCTCCTGCAAACACAGCCTTTTCAACAAATAACCCATCCCCTTGAAACAAGAAACATTGTAACATCATGTTGGCAGCAGCTCAAAGTTGGAGCAGCTTTGATGACAACATCTCCATCTCCAAATGATCCTCCTTGTGATACACTTGAAAAGACGTTCTACAACAAAGGTGCGCAAGTGATTAGCAAAATAGCAAGCAACGCAACGAGAATAGATATCAGCGTATTAAAATTCAGAACAATGAACACCAAAATCTGTCAAGAACCAAGGAATAAAAGAATAATGACGGAGACAAATTTGAACTGTCATTAGAAGAAACTAATGGAAGATGTATTAATCCAGCTAAGCAGCAGTAAGAACTCAACACAGTAATATCGATTATACAAAGTAGGCCCGAGCATTGAATTGCTTGATCGCTCCCCCTTCCCTTAGTTTCTATTTTTTATATGAGCGTTTCCTTTAAATTGTTGAAGCAATATATGGCATTCTCATGGTTGGTATATATTACATATTCCCTAATCTAATTACATATTTAATAATTTATATCATGATGATGAGGAAATAATGTATTGCAACAAATATATATTAATGACAAACTTCAGATAAATTTGGTGTACGAAAGATCTAATCAGATTATAGCTCCATTTAAAATTATTGTGTCCAATTTGTAGAGGCATGCTCTATTACTTGTATTTAATGGAATATTATTAGTAGACAATATTGTTTCCTTAAATATTACTCTAATTAAATAATCATCTAAAACGATGCTGCACCCTTCCCAAGAAAGGTTTTTAGCCTTTCAAATAACTAAACAATGGAAATGGATTTTGTTTCATAAGAATCATGATTTAACACAAAAGTAACAGCTAATAGATAAAAGAGAACTTATAGCATGAAACTTACATAGAAATGGTACGTGGTTATAGGACAGCAAACAGCAAACATATCACATGAACATGAACCTTTTTTCTGCTGGCTTAAGTATTTGGAAAGAGCACATTAGGGTTTCGTCAACACTCATCACTGCACCGGCATTATCAAATTCACCACAATAGTTGGGAGCTGAAAATATTGTTACAAGCTGCCTCTCTGCGAAGAATTCATATCCATCCTCAACAACCTGATGAAAGGGGAAAAAAATGGAGGCATCATGGAAAACTGCTTGAGTTGAAAGAAGCAATAGAAGAAGCAACTTCACCAACCTGATGAGCACGACAAACAAGGTCCATATCATTCTTCATTAAGAATTCTGCAACCTTATCAGGGCCATAGGTATATGAGACCCCCCGGTCATTCATTCCCCAGCCTTTGATATCCTTGTCAGGATCAGACCAAAGTAAATCACAAAGCAAACCAGAATCTGGGACGTCAGTTGGACGAGGTAAGTTCCTAATTTGATCCAAATTTGTTAAATCAGGGGAAAGCCCACCATGCATGCACAATATTTTGTCATCTATAAGAGCAGCAACAGGAAGACAGTTAAAACAATCTGTAAATGTTTTCCAAAGTTTCACATTGAAGCGTCTTTTACATTCGTCATAGAATCCATAAATTCGATTAATAGATGCAGACTCATGGTTTCCTCTTAAAAGGAAGAAGTTCTCAGGATACTTGATTTTGTAGGCAAGCAAAAGGCATATTGTTTCCAAACTTTGCTTCCCACGGTCCACATAATCACCTAGGAATAAATAATTGGCACTGGGAGGAAAGCCTCCATATTCAAAAAGCCTCAAAAGATCTGAATATTGCCCATGAATGTCACCTGGAAATCGAAGGGGAAAAGGCACAACCATTAACAAGATTCAAAACAAGAATATGAATACCAAAGAATCACGAAAGTGTACTTTATTTTAAAGAATGAAGAATAAATTAGAGATTTGCAATTGATTATTTGGGGATTTCTTTGTTACTGGTAATACTATTACTTTGTTCCCTATTTTGATTGGGACCACTTTGAGGTTTTTGGTGTGCTTATATAGTGGCCATTTTAGCATTTTGGAGATGCTGTTCCAATAAAAGAAATTTTTGCTGTTCCAGTAAACCAATTATTTTTTATTCCTTTGGAGTTCAAAACCCTAGCATTTTGGAGTTTTTTTTTTTTAAATTCTTGCATCCTTTACAAATGTCAAGGATTTAACCTAGTGGATTATAGGGTTTATCTCCTTACTCCATTCCTTCTCCTTCATTGTACACTTTGTGATTTATTAAGTAATACTTGAAGCTAACAATTATTCAATTACGTGAATATATTACAACAATAACCTGCCAAATGAAGTGAATTATGTAACAAGGCACTTCAAACCCTCAAGTTTACTCTTCTTTTTTACTCAAATTGCTAACTCTCATGTTAAATTGACATAGGAGGGTAAGAACAGATTGAAGCGATTGAAGAATTTCCTATAAGGGAGGGGTAAATTGAATAAGAGAAAGAAAAGCACCCTATAGAATAGGGTGGATCCATAAGAAAGGGATGGGAAAAAGAAAACCCTATAGTAATGGGTTGAAAGAATGAAGAACAAAACAATTCTTGATTTTTAAGGTTTAATTCATCATACATGTCTGCTCCCAGAATATGCAGAATATGGTGCCAACATAGACACCCAAAACACTGAAATAAGTTTAAGTTGGTTAATATCCATAAAATATTTTACGTAACCAGCTAACTAGTAACATATTTATGAGCTAAAAATATTTTTCAACGAATGAACCAAATTTAAGTTGACCATAAATCTATGTTGACCAATTTCCTGTAAAATATTTCAAGCAAAAGAAATACTCCCTTATTGTCCACACTATGGTTGCACTACACAGACCAACTAACTAGTAACATAAACCTATAATGCTGAGAGGCTTACTTAAAAAGATTGTAAACCACCCTTTTCAGCTTGGTCTAATCAACAAGATGTCCAAACTCGAAACTATGCTTGTCCTACCATATGTAAGGATCAGGAAAATAATTAAAATCACCTAGCAAAATTTAGATTGAGATTAGCTCTTAAGTTTCCATGCAAAGAACGATAGCCATTGCTTAGTCTGAAGTGAACAAAGCTTTTCACCTGGAAGGAAAAGTGTTGTTATTCCAGCATTGTGGAAGGGATCTGAATCTAGGGATGCACGTTAAGCATGCATAATAATTGTCCATGCAATGTGAATTCTACAAGCCACCCTTAAAAGAAACAAGCTCAGCCAAAAATCGCTAAACCTAACATTGAATTCTATTACCAAAAATTGCTGCAAGGTACATTTTTTGCTTCTGTTTTGTTGAGAACATATTTGATGTTAAGTTTCTGCTAGTTTAATAAGTTTTGTATTCCAGGCCCAAACTCTCCCGACAACCAGACAAAAAAAAAACCCTCTCCTTACAGGCCGACACAAGGATTTCCAATTTATGAGAGAAACAGCACGAGGCAAAAAGGTACTAAAGCATGGAAACCAAAATCTGTTATTGCTAACAAACCATAGAATATCAAGCACACTAACCAATTCTTATCCCATCCTGTACACCTAATGCTTATGCATATGATGAAATTAACTAATAGTGTCCTAGCAATATTGAGACAATTAAAATATACATAATATTAAATTATGGCAAATTACAACAGAGGAAATATCAAGCAAACAGCATCGGGCTAGTTTCTACACTTTCTGGATTCTCAGGTGAAAAAAAATGACCATGTGTCTACTTCCCACTATGATGCATTGAGAAAATACTATGGGACCAGGCATTACGATAACTCTTGCTTGTCTAGACAAAAGCTTTAACCTTGGCAGGTCTTTAGCTGTTCAAAAGCAATTGACCTGAGGAAAGCATAAGTCATTTGTGAACATGTAAGCTCATTCAGCTTAATGTATGACCACCCAAGTTCACTCTAACAATATACAACAACTGAACTACAGATATATTTTATTCATCATGCAATTACTTCCACATAAACTTAATAAATATGAACCCCTTAGTGCAGCCTCATCAACTTTTAGAAAGAGTAAAATCTCCAGTGAAGAACTAGGATAACAACTTCAGGTTTTCAAAAAAAAAAAAAAAGTTCATAAAGATAGCATCACCATCACCATCTCTTCTACCTTTATCTAAGCATGGGCATGGGCATGGACATGGAATACAAGTACGGAATACAAGTATGGCATGGTATGGATATGGATATGGGGATATAACAATTCTTAAACACGTAGGATACAATACGTGATGGATATGTTAGATTTTTAAATATTTTGAATATTATACATTAACTTTTAACAAGAAATTAAGAATAAAACATAAAAATCAAAATAACCAATAGCAATATATAATCAATTGAATGTATGAACATATGAAGTATAAATGAAAAAGTTTGACATCATGTTCTTGTATTTGGTTTACAATTAAATGAGATTGGATATCTGAAAATCATATATCTCGATCATTATTATGATGATTATGAAAGGATCGACAATAATTTTATTTTTCTTTTCAAATTTAATTATTGTTACATATCACCCTTTCAATTTGGCATTTATGATAAAAAGAAAATAGATAAGTTTTTTAAACTAGAAACAACAATATCATGTTTCATGTATTAAAAATTACAAAACAAAAAAGATTATTATTATTATCTCTTTTATTTAAAATGTTTCTCGTATAAGAATATGATCATTTATCATTAAACTATTGCAATAGTTAACACCATTGAAAAAATAAAAATTGCAAATAACTTATTAAAAGTGTGGAAGTGTAGCTTTATTTTAGTTAAATGTTTTGCATTTCAATTTATAAAACTTTAAATTTATACAATCCACTCTTTTTCAAATAGCAAATTCAACCCTACAACATATACCGACTGTATCCCTCATGCATCTTAGTTGTATCCCCATCCATCCAAAATTAAATTCAGTTTTTAATAATTTTTTTTGAAATATAACCACGTATCCGACATGAGTCGGGGCATTTTCAGCAAGTATCAAATTCGGGCCCAATGATTTAACATCTTGAACAAGATAAGAAAAGGAAAAAACAAAAACCATTGTTCAGATATAGTCCACCTAAAGATTAGGCTTCTTTGTTTTGCTTGATGTTGCTGCTATCTCAAGTCTTGAAGGGGCTAGGAAGAGAGTTCCAAAACAGTCTTATTTACCAAATTTTGATATAAAAAATGGGTGCTCTCAAGACCAAGACTTTAAACAAATGGATCAATCTAGAAAGGAGACTTCATCCGCTCCACAGATCTATGTCAACCAATTCATCAATTACCATAAACAACATTTTGTCTTCCCTATCAAACAACACATAGAATATAATAGAATCCCTATATAAATTGCTGGAACCGATAATCTTTCCAACCAGCATTAAATTAACTTTTCCCAAATTTTTATTTTTATTTCCATCAATCCAAAGTCATCAAATTTTAATCCTAACAAAAAACAAACAAATAAATTGTATCATTCTATCACCTATATGTGATAAGGAATTGAGATGCAATCAGTTGAATGAATCCCCCAGAAAACCACACCGTAATTCTATTTCATAGTGAAAAGTAAACGGAAAAGAAGAGGGTGGTTTACCACAGATCTTGATGGGGGCTTCGAGCTCGAGAAGATTGGGTTGCTGAAGAAAGATATCTCTAGAAACAGCACAGAGTTGGCGGATCTCGTTTTCGCTAAGCTGAACCTGCGGTTGTTTGGCTAACCTCGCTTGTCTAAATTCTAATAAACGACTTATTATGCTGTCTAAAAGACCTGCCTCCATTGTTGTTGCCCCCTTCTGCTGCTGTCCTTCCCCTGCCATTAATATAAACAAAACCTACTTGTAGATCTTCTAGATTATTTCCCTCTCTCAAATTATTATCTTTGAAAAAAATTCGATTTTGAATCAGTGCTGATAGAGAAGAGAAAGAGACTAATAATAAAATGTTTGCTTTCTTCACGTCGTGACAATGATAATAATTAAAAAAAAAACAAATTAAAAAAAAAAGGAGTGACCAGGTGGGGCCGCCTGAATTGCTTTGCTGGACAAAAAAATCTTGGAAAATCCGTCCCTAGCATAGATATTAGATATTGTTTATGTGTACGGTTGAAAAATATTTTTATAAAAATTAATATTTTTTAAATTAAAATTTTTAAAAAAATTTAGTTTTTTATTGTATTTATATTAAAAATAAATTTTAAAAAATATAAATATTATTTTTAGGCACTTTGTTTACCTAAAACTTTATTGATTATACAAGGAAATCAAGTAATTTACTTAAATATTTAATTTTTTATAGATAAAAACATGAATTTAATAAACCTGGACAAGTATTTTATAATAATAATCTAGAAGGATCACCGAAAAACCGCAGCGACCTAGACCTGTGAATTTTTATTTCAAGGCAAATATTAAAAATATATTTGTATTGTTTTTTAAAATATTTTTTTAAAAAATATATTTTTAAATTAACACATCAAAATACTTTAAAAATATAAAAAAAATATTAATTTAAAATAAAAATAAAATAAAATTCAAATTTAAATTTATTTAAAAGTATTTTTCAAATACAAAAACAATCATGACCTAAATAAATTTAAAATTATCAATAAATATGATGATGAATAAAATTCAATTAAGTAGGTTTGTACATGTTATATATAAAAAGGTAGATTTGTACAAAATATTTACGATATGAATTTGATTATCATTTGAATATATTAAGTTTATTAAATTAATAAAATAAGAATTTATCTTAATTTAATCCACCAATAAACGGACCCGAAATAAAAATGCTAGCTAAAATACTCTCTAACACATGATCAGTAATGTATATAAAAATGATTAGTGAGAAAAGTCCTTTGCTAATGTAATGTTTAAACTTTAAATCAATTCAAATTAATGTCTAATGTTTCAATTTATGTAGGATTTATGGTCTTAGTGGTTAAATTTTAATATAGTGTTTGATTATTATTTTAAAATAAAACAGATGAAGAAACTAGAGATATATAATCTTATTTATTTTATGTTTTTGTGTTTTTTAATATTTTTATATATTTAACTTTTTATATTTATTTTGTATTTTTATTTTTATAGGAGTTTGTTCCTACAAAGAATTTTTTTTATATCATATATAACTGTGGCAGAGGAGAGGATTTTTTTAAAATAAAATAAAACTGGTACAAATGTGTACAATAAAAAAAAAGATTGTGTTTCTGATTATAATTTAGTGATATTTTTAAAAATATTTTTTATTTAAAAATAAATTAAAATAATATATTTTTTATTTTTAATATTAACACATTAAAATAATTTAAAATATTAAAAAATATAATAATTTAAAATTTTTCATATAAAAATTAAAAATTTGGAAAGATAAATCCCACCACACTTCAAAAAGGTGTCCAAGACTGATAAGATTGATGTGCTCCACAATCGAACGTTTTAAAGGATGCCTTTCCTGTTGAACAGCGGTCCCGCCGGCTGGTCTTTCACATCGAAAATATGGAAAGGACTCGAATCTTTCTCTGTCTCTCCATATAAGGAGATTCTTAACCAATTTCCAATCAAGTTTTGATCTTTTTCACGTTTATGATCAACCCAATTCCTCAATTCTTGATATTGAAGCCCTAAAGCGTATCATAGGTATAACCACCCTTTCCCTCCTGTGTTCACCATGCTTCTTCTAATTTTTGCGACTGTCTTTTAGATTTTATAAATGGTTTTATAGTTTTTTTATCCCAAAAACAATGCTTGATCAAACATGTTAGTTTCATTGTGCAGATCAGTTGCCTTACTTCTTTGTTTGAGTTTCTTTAAATATATTGTTGGTTAGACAAATTTTGATTTTGTTGCTGTTCTTGACTTTTCAGTTCCTTTTTTGTGTTGAACTTGGATTGCGGGAACAATGTTTCTGAACTTCTTGGTGTATTTTTACATGCTTACTGAACTAGTTTCTCTCCATAAGGCAAAGCATTGCTGTTTGGAAGAAAGTGTTTTTTAATTAATAGACAGAACATTTCTTGAATGGATGAAATTGGAATCATGTTGTTGAGATGGAAATTCTACAAGGAAAGATAACTGAAAACATGCACACCTTTGCCATGCCATGTGCTAAGAATAAGACTTTTATAGGACAAGCTCATGTATGTCACCTAAGATGATTTGTCTGTTTGATTCAGCTATATTTGCACTATAAGGATCAAAGCAATAGTTTAGTATGGTTTTTCTATCTGCAAATGAAATTCAGTTGGGAGAATCAGTATACTATGGTTTAAGATTGCCTGTTATGTGTAATGTGATTGCAATTGCAGGTTTATCCGTTGTTTTTCCAAAAGTTTAGGTTCTGTTTTTGCTTTTGTGATTTGGAGAAATTTCTGCTGCTTGCCTGTTTGTGGATCCAATTAGACTATCACATTTTTTAGATAATTTCGTTAACATTTGCTTTATCTATTCTTTGTCTCTTTGTTTTTCTCATTGAATTGATGACATCTTATCCAAGCAGATGGAACACGAGGAAGTCTCCATTTTGAGATCGGAGGACCATAATGATATTGAAATGGCTATTGCATCCAAGGAAAGATCCGTCCTTCCTATTGAACCCCAGCTAACTTACAGTCCTCTTTGTACCTTCTCCAAACAAGAAAGTTTTACTGTGGAATCAGAAGAGCGATCAAAGTCAGCAACGAAACTTTCTGGACTCATAATTTTGTACTTAATAGTTATGGCGGTGGAGGTCACTGGTGGTGTGAAAGCCAATAGTCTTGCAGTTATCACTGATGCTGCACATTTGCTAACTGATGTTGCTGGATTCTCTATTTCTCTTTTCACAGTGTGGGCTTCAGGTTGGGAGGCAACATCACACCAGTCTTTTGGATATGGTCGCCTTGAAGTTCTGGGTGCCCTTCTATCTGTTCAGCTCATATGGCTGATATCTGGATTTTTAATTTACGAAGCAATTGACAGAATTCTTCACAAAAATGCAGGGGTGAATGGAGGACTCATGTTTGCAATTGCATTATTTGGATTTATCATTAATTTTATCATGGTCGTGTGGCTGGGCCATGATCACTCTCATCATGCATGCCATGATCACAATCATGATCGTACCCACAACCACGAGAGAGAGGATTTGTGTGCAGCAGATGAAGGGGGGGAGACTAAGCTGGTATCAAGTTCTCCAGCAAATACAAAGATGTTGAACATAAATATCCAAGGGGCTTACCTCCATGTTATGGCTGATCTAATTCAGTCTGTTGGTGTGATGATTTCTGGAGCAGTTATATGGGCCAAACCAGATTGGTTGGTGGTTGATCTGATCTGCACTCTACTCTTCTCTACTTTTGTTCTGTTTACTACTTTACCGATGCTTAGAGATATCTTCTGTATACTAATGGAGAGCACACCACGCGAAATCAGTGTTAGCAGGCTGGAGAGTGGTCTAAAGTGTATTAAAGGAGTTCAAGATGTTCATAACCTGCATGTATGGTCCCTAACAGTAGCGAAACCAGTGTTGTCTTGCCATGTAATTGCTGAGCCTGGCGCCAGCTCTACTGAAATTCTTCATAGGATATGGGACTACTGTGAGAGAACACACAGAATTCATAATGTAACTGTACAAATTGAGTAGGAAGCTTTCAGATCTCTCCAGCATGACTTTGTTTCTACATTTTTCAAAATTTTTATTTCTGAATCATTTTACGGCAACAAAGTATATCAGAAAAGAGTTGAGCAGAATACAACCAGAAGAATTGTTTGAAACCACAGAAGAGCCAACTGCCCTGCCGGTTTCTCTTGTAAACGATCATCTGACCTGGAAGTAATGACCTGAAATGTTATGCTTGGTATCTTCCGGTCAATGAGACCTTATTGAATATCCTATTACCACTTCTGCTGAATATTGTTTTTGAAAAAAGAAAAATAATAGTACTTGAAGGGCGAATCATTGTACTGGGAGGAAAAGCACTTCGCCTCGTATAGGAACTCCATAATCAGGCAACCCTTAAATATAATATTCATACGACCTCATGTTAGGCAATGCCTTCTAAATGAAAGTGGAAAATATAGTCCATATTGAATGAAAGGATGACATGAATGGCATGGCCTTGGTGTAGCTGATAAGACACGCCATTGGTGACCACATCAAAACAGACATGGATGGGATGGCAGTGCAGTTAGTGTGCGCGTCAGCGCATGCCCAGAATTAGCTGATTTTCTTGTTTGGGATTTGGACACGAGAGCAACCTTGACCTTCGGGCATCCAACTCTTTGGAGTCTTTACGTGTCATAACAGAGGTCTATCTAAATTACAAAATGTAAAAGTCAAAATTTTAAAAATAAATTTTAAAGGAAAAAAAAGTGTTTAAAAGTAAAACCTGATTGATTCTAACTCATAAAAAATACTCCTTGTTTTCTTGGCTCGTGCCTATTATAATTTGTGATTGGTGAATTCTTAAATTTTATTTTTTTATTCAATAATTTGTTTTTATTTTTTATTTTAAAATACAAGCATTGATTATTGTTCGAGAGTAAGAACATTAATTTATATAGAGATATTTTCTTATTATTTTTAAAAAATAAATTTCAAGACCTTTTTATGTTAAATGCTATTTCCCTCCTATAGGTTGTAGGGAATTTTTTTATTGTATAGTTAAATTTGACTCAAAAAATTAATCGTAAAACTTTTTAATTCATACTTAACTTGAGTTTTAGGTTAAATCATGTGAGAATTGTCTTAATATGACACAATTAACTTCACATATCTAAAGACAATTCAGACAACCAGTAAAAACACGATTTTGATTAAAAAAAATTACCATTATTTTTTTTTATGCAATTGAGATGATGACATATTAAATTGATCATGGGTAAACCTAGTTTAACCAATCAAACATGCAACCCATAGGTCATGACCTATACTAGGTTTAATAACCTTTTTTTTATGAAACTATTTTTATTTAATTACATTATAAAAATAGATATTTGCCACCAACCCAATGCATAAGATTTGTTTGAGACCACGATAATTCTATAAAAAACAAAAAAAAAATATGAAGTCTAATTCCCAATGAACCCAACATTAAAAAATAAAATTGAAAAAAAATAGTTTTAAAAACATTAACTCAGGTTAACTCATAAAACTCGTGATCCAGGTCATTGATTGCACCAAGTTTAATAACTTTGGTTAATTTGTCAAACCAGAGATCCGAACCATGAATTCAACTTGATTTGATAATTTTGTGTTCTTTAAAAATATCTTTTATTTAGTAAAATAATATTAAAATGGACACTCGCAAAATCAATGATAAATAAAAAATCAAGATACTTTCTAAAATGTAAGAAATGTTTTCTAATTAAAAATTCATCATGATCTTAAAAGTAAATTAAAAAGATTAAAAAAAAGTCTTGGTACTTTGTACATGATTAAAGACAAAAAAAAA
>Ga0325404_1003031_pt1 | contig 17943 bp, 10 predicted proteins | sample PopdelMetagenome_18_FD_205664 | JGI IMG/M metagenome (GOLD analysis project Ga0325404, IMG submission 205664) | Populus deltoides microbial communities from Bellville, Georgia, United States - Xylem-Control-R1 | ecosystem: Host-associated > Plants > Phyllosphere > Stem > Wood/Secondary xylem... | reverse complement strand
TGTTGATAAAGTTCTGTGCGATGTGGTATCAATGCAAGCAAGTTACATCTTATTGGGGAGACCATGACAATATGATAGCAAAGCAATTCATGATGGGGTTAAAAATAGGCATATCATTGTAAAAGATGGTAAAATCATCACTCTTATACCTTTTTCACCCAAACAGGTGTATGATGATCAAATAAAGCTAAAAGGTGAGCATGAGACTTTAGGGAGAGAAAATCAAGGTGAGGAACAAGGGGATAGAAGACCATCAGATTCGGCTAAAACCCAAAGCACTACTATAACCCATTAAGCCACCCATCCAAACACAAACAAACTTTCAACCAACACTAAAAAAAAGTAGACCACTCAGGCATTACCCAAAAAATCCAAATCTGGCCAAGAGTGAAGGTAAGACATGAGGAGTTGATGCAAACTTTGTGATCACGTAACCCACAATCAAGATTGAGATCTGATCTCGGAAACCCAAAATAGGTCTGATAGGAGTATGACACAATGAAAACCTGCTCCAAGGCATTAACACTATTGAAATGAAGTAGAATGACGCCACAAAGCCAGTTAATCTTCGATATGTCAGATTCAATTCGTTCAAGAACTGAAGAATGCAATAATCACTCTCACACGTTAAAACTGAAAAATTCAGAAGTAATATTTATCAATCGCTCCCCGAAATTCTGGTTACATGTGTTTAAATAGTTCTTAAAAATTAACCCTAATGGATCTACCCTAGTTGGCTGAACTGATCCACATACAAAACTGACCCAAAAACCCTAAACTAAAAAGCCTATAGCCTGATCCAAACAAACCTTGGATCCTAGCTGAAAAATAAAGTATTAATTAAGCCCAAATATGAAAGAAAATAATAAAAATAATAAATTTTTCATTAAATACCATAACCCTTCTTTCCTTGTGTAGTTAGGATGAATAATAAATTCTTATAAAAAAAGGATTCTGAAACATTAATGAATCCTCGCCTGTGAAACCCGAGAACAAATTATACAAAAAAAAAGAGAGGGGGGTTTATAATAATTTAAATTTTTATAATACAAAAATAGTGTAACTACAAAAAATAATAATGATAATAATTATGGTGATAAAATTTAATAGTTTTAGAGAAACAAAAAGGGGCTTGATTGAAAAAAAAGGAGAAAGATGGGGCCAAAACGAAATTAAGAAGAAATGAGACTATAAATACCCCATTCCTTCTCTCTCCCATGGCCAGCTGGACAACATCAAGAAGGGAAGAAAATTTTAGATTTTCCTTCATCAAGCCTAGGATAAAACACCTAAGTTAGTATACCTACATTAAGTTGAGAAAACACACTTGGGCAGAGGATTTACAAGAAGAAAAGTGAAGAATTTATGAAGAAAAGAGGGAGAAGGGAAGGTCGGTTATAGGTGAAGAAAAAGGAGTTGAGAAACCTTAATCAAACTAGAAATTAAACCTAAATTTTCCTCAAGTAGGTAGTTCTAAGCAAATTGTGAAAGCCAATTTAAATTCAATTAAGAATTGTGTAGTAATTTGAAGTTGAAAAATTGGGGTTCTTGAGTAAAAAAATTGGGGGAATGCAGAAATGAATGAAATTAAGTGGATGAGAGTTGCATAAGTTGTCTAAAAGGATAAAATTATACAAAGAAGATTAAAACAAAACCCATAGACAAATGAGCAAGAGTGGCTGACCAAGGTGGGTTAGAAAGGAAGGGGAGAAATTCTGATTTTTCCTTGTTGTTCCATAAGAACATCGAAACATATTGTCATGGGGTAAACAATGATGAAATGTTATGGATGAGTGTCTAAAAAGAGGAAGGGAACCTTTTGCTCCCTCAAGCCAAATTCAACCAAGAGCCAAATGAGGGAGAGAAGAAAAAAAAAAACTCTAGTATGTTGTGTGTTCATGATGCATAAATTAGGGATAATGGAAAGCTTAATTGAAAATCATTAACGAATCTTGTCAGATTCATCACCTCCTTTCTAGAGGAGATTCGGGCCCTAGAAAAACAAAATTTAGGGACAATCTCTCATAAGAGTTGTAGCTGGGAGTGTTAGCTTTCCAACGAATCCAACCCTGTCTAATTTAGAGTTTTAAAACTCCAAATACAAATAAAAATCTGAGGGGAGGTTAAGCTGTTACCCCTGTTGGCAGATTCGGCTAAGTCGATAAAACGGTGAAATTTAGCCATATTAAAGGTAGAATTTGTTTTCTTACCCTTTGTAAAGTGTAACATCTCTCGTTTCGGGATAAAAACAACAATCTCATGTCAACCGAAATACAGAGTAATATAAGTCTACCAAAATTTCGACGGAGTCTCCCCTATAGCAGAAGATCCCAAGTCATCCACATTTCACCTGTTTACACTTCTAATAACTTGTATCTCCTAACCCAATCCCGACCCAATCATCATGGGTCTCAATCCCACAAACATCATCATACATATCAACCATATATTTATGATACACATTATATAACAAATATCATTATGGATGGATAAAAATATAAATACGCATACATGAAACATGATTATATGAACGGTAGAGTTAAGTTCATTTAATCAAGTTTAAACATTAATTATACAAAATAAGTTATACAAACATTTCCATGTTTACAAAAATACAAGGGTATACTCCCTAAAACCTAGATTACAAGAAATAAACATAAGCTAGGATCTAATCCTGTCGTGTATGCGATGGTCCTGAAACAAAATATATATTATTGAAAACATGAATATCACAGTAAATATAACAACACAAATATTTAACAATTTAAAAAGGGCAACATTTATTCATATTTTGTTCACTTCTCCCTGCTAGTTTTCATTAGAATCTCTTTCTTGTTCAACTACTAAAAATCGTTTCCCCTCTCATTATCAACCTCCATTCTTGATTTTATAAGATCAATCATGATTATTTCTGCTTAACACATTACCAATACCAATTTCACTGGTATCATCATCATCATCACCTGGAGGAGTCGATGCAAGGTGATCCCCTTACCCGGGATCCTAACATACATTAAATGTATGCTAACCAATACATGGTGATCCCCTTAATCGGGATCCTAATATACATAAATGTATGCTAGCCCATGGTGATCCCCTTACTCGGGATCTTAACATACATTAAATATATGTTAGCCAATACATGGTTGATCCCCTTACCCAGGATCCTAACATACACTAAATGTATGTATGCTAGCCAATACATAGTGATTCCCTTATCCGGGATCCTAACATACACTAAATGTATGCTAGCCAATACATGGTGATCCCTTTACCTGGGATCCAAACATACACTAAATGTATGTTAGTTCACGCCCCAAATCACACTTCTCATATTTTCTTTGTCAGCGATAGTTTCATCACTTGACAATTCACACAACAACCTTTCACCTTTAATACACATACATTTAGAATATTATCCAAAATATCAACATCATTACGCAAACTTTCCTCCTTTCACCTAATATTCAACATTCGGTAATTCATATTTTATATCGGTAACATATTAAATCATGAAATTTAACTAGATAACATAGGTGCGATTCACGTACCTCCAATGGAAGCTCTACTTGTGCTCCCCTGTTGCTACTCTTACACTACGCCTGTGGCCCCTCCTGCAAATCACAGGTTTATCTAATAAATTTTTCTCACTCAAGGATATGTTTTATAATAACCATATCAACAACCAATAAGTTTTTTTTTCATTCTTTTCTTTATATTTGAACTGTTACTGTTTAAATCTCGAACGATTACTGTCCAACTGTTACTGTCTAGACATTGGATTGTTACTGTCCAACTGTTACTGTCTAGACATTAGACTGTTACTGTTTAGACACTGGACTGTTACTGTTTAGACATTGGACTGTTACTGTCTGACCTCTTCTCATATTTTTAACTATATCTAGAGTTATAGAACTATGTTTCAAGTGAGATTGGTCTCGTTGGAAAGCTAAGACATGAGGCTACAAGTTCTCTGAATGAAGGAGAACCCAGTTCTGCCCCTAAGACAATCAAATTTGCTCATCAATGAATTGGACTGCTATTGTCTTGACATCGAACTGTTAATATCCAACCTCTTTTCAAATTTTTAACTATATCTAGAGTTATGGAACTCTGTTTCAAGTGAGATTGGTCTCGTTGGAAAGCTAAGACACGAGGCTACAAGTTATTTGAAGGAAGGAGAACCTAGTTCTGCCCCTCAAGATAGTCAAAATTTCTCATCAACAAACATTTGACTGTTACTGTCCAATTGTTACTGTCTTGACATCGAACTGTTACTGTCCGACCTCGCTTTATATTTTTAACTATATTTAGAGTTATAGAACTCCGTTTCAAGCGAGATTGGTCTTGTTGGAAATCTAAGACATGAGGCTACAAGTTCTTTGAAAGAAGGAGAACCTAGTTCTACCTCCAAGACAATCAAAAGTGCTAATCAACAAACTAGACCTACTGCCCTACATGGTCTGTCATGACTCAATCTCGGTTGGTGACCCATAACTGGAGTTCTATAAACATGGTCTGTCATGACTCAATCTCGGTTGGTGACCCATAACTGGAGTTCTATAACTCCAAATTAAGCAAGACTAATTTTCTTAGTTAGTCAACATCCAAAACTACAATTTCTATGAGGAACCTGATCCTAATTCCTTCATCCTCCTACCCGAAATCTATCTGAAAGTCAAGAGATGCAAATGTCCAGATTCATCAACCTTTTAATTTACACACAACACATGAAGTTATTTAATTTTAGCAACTATTACTTTTTCCTCCATTCAAGTCTAAGAATCCTAATCTATAATTCAACATCCAGGCATCAATTCATAATCAACTTTGAAACGACTCATAAGACCATGTTTAGAACACCTTACCCGGTAGGAGTCAAGGTTTCGATCTTCAACTCCCTCCTTTTCTTTCTAATGACAGCCGATCCTCCCCTCTTCTTGTTTAAATTTTCTTGTTAATCCCTTTACCACAAGTGTTTATTCTACTTATAACCCTTAATCTTGGATGAGTTCTTGAAATTTTAGTGTTTCTCTCTTTATTTGCAAAAATGAATACAAAAACTCCCTCTTTTCTTTCCTTACGGTTGCTGCAAATTTTTGGTGAGAAGAGAAGTATTTATGCTCTATAATTATTCTTATTTGCATTTAGGCCCCATTTTCTTTAAATGTATTATTTTTCCCCTACATCTTTTTTTCTTCTTATAATTAAATTATACCTCTTTTATTTTCTTATAATTTCACCCCACAACTTTTAGCTTAGTTTATTTTCTTTAATTTAATCCAGCCTTGATTTTTCCCGGGGTTTACATTCTCCCCTCTTAATAAAAATTTCATCCTCGAAATTCAAGTTATGTACTTATGTCAGAGAATAAGTGCGAAAACTTCTCCTTCATCTCAGATTCTCTTTCCCATGTTTCTTCCTCTATTCGAGAGCTTCTCCACAATACTCTCACCAATGGAACTCTCTTATTCCTCAACACCTTCTCATCTCGATCCAAGATCTTGACGGGATTAGCTTCTATGGTTAGATCCCCTTTAATCTTCATAGGAACTTGTGGCAATACCCGTGGGGGGTATATCTTGGCCTTTCGCGGCAATGACACATGGAACACATTGTGAATCTTATCCAAATATACAGGCAACTCTAATCAACAGGCAACTGGCCCGATTCTTTCCTTAATCTTAAAAGGGCCAATATATCTCGGGGCTAATTTCCCTTTTACTCCAAATCAAATGATGCATTTCCAAGGTGCCACCTTTAAAAATACCTTATCCCTCACTTGGAATTCCAAAGGCCTTCTTTGGCTATCTGCATAACTTTTTTGTCTATCTTGGGCTTCCTTCATCCTTTTTCTGATCACCCTTACCTTGTTAGTTGTCAGTTGCACCATTTCAGGTCCTAAAAGCTTCCTTTCTCTTACTTCCTCTCAACAAATCGGAGTACGACATTTCCTCCCATACAATGCTTCATATGGAGCCATACCAATAATAGTTTGATGACTGTTATTATAAGTAAACTCCACCAATTGCAGGAGATCCTTCCAATTCCCTAGAGATCCTCTAGAGTTTGATGGTCACTTTAGATTGACCATCCGTCTGAAGATGAAATGTCGTGCTTAGATTCAACCTTGTCCCCATTGCCTGTTGTAAGCTAGGCCACAATCTCGATGTGAACCTTGGATCCCGATCCGATATAATTGAAACTAGTACCCCATGAAGTCTGATTACTTCATCTACATACAATTTTACCAGCTTATCCACTGAATTAGTCATCTTCATAGGAAAAAACAAAGCAGATTTTGTTAGTCGATCCACGACCACCCATATGGCATCATTCCCTTTTTTCCCCTGGGTAATCCCGTCACAAAATCCATAGAAATATCCTCCCATTTCCATTTTGGAATTGATAATGTTTGTAATTCCCCTGCAGGTTTCTAGTGTTCTATCTTTACTTGTTGACAGATCCCACAGTTTGACATAAATTCTGCTATTTCCCTCTTCATATTTGGCCACCAGTAGTATTCCCTTAAATCCCTATACATCTTTGTACTCCCAGGATGAGTAGCAAATCGAGATTCATGAGCTTCTCTTAATACTTCATCTTTCAAAGTCTTATCCTTAGGCAAATAAATTCGCCTACCCATAACTATTAGCCCATCAGATAACATTTGAAATGATGTTTCTATACCCTTGTTTACCCTCTCCTTGATCTCTTTTACTTTCCCATCTGCCTGTTGAGCCACCAAGACCTTGTCTCGAAGAACAGATCAGATCTTTAACTGAGCTAACAGTGATCCATAGGGCCCTACACTTAGGCACAAACCCATTTTCTTCATTTCCATTATACTTCCCTATTCCTTAATCGCCATATCATTCATCACTATTTTTCCCTTCCTACTCAAGGCATTGGCTACTACATTAGCCTTATCAGGATGGTATTCAATCACATAAGCATAATCTTTTATTAACTCTACCCATTTTCTTTGTCGGATGTTCAACTCCTTCTATGACATCAAATACTTCAAACTTTTATGGTCTGTAAAAATATGAACTTGTGACCCATACAAATAATGTCTCCATACTCTTAAGGCAAATACCACCGCTACAAGTTCTAGGTCATGAACTGAGTAATTCACCTCATGCGACTTTAGCTGTCTTGATGCGTAAGCAATCACACGCTTGTGTTGCATCAATACACATCCCAGACCCCTTTTTGAGGCATCACTATATACCACAAACCCTTCTGTCCTTGATGGAAGGGCCAGCACATGAGCAGAAGTGAGCCTCTCCTTTAGTTCTTGAAAGCTTGCTTCACACTCTTCCGACCAAACAAACCTGACTTCCTTGCGGGTCAGCTTAGTTAAAGGTGATGCTATGGTGGAGAACCTCTCAATAAACCTCCAATAATACCTAGCAAGACCCAAGAAACTCTGGATTTCTATCGCGTTGGTAAACCTTTTGCATTTTAACACGACCTCAACCTTCATTGGATCCACAAATATTCCTTCTGCAGATATTACATGGCCCAAAAATACTACTTCTTTGAGCCAGAACTCACACTTATCCAGCTTTGCATATAATTGATTCTCCCTTAAAGTCTGTAGCACAACCTTTAGATGTTGTTCATGCTCCAAGTAAGAGTTTGAATACACCAAGATATCATCAATAAATACCATCATATATTGGTCCAAGTAAGGTCGAAACACCCGATTCATCAAGTCCATAAACATGGTCGCAGCATTGGTTAACCCGAAAGGCATCACCAAAAATTCATAATGCCCATAATGGGTTCAGAATGTAGTATTTTATATGTCTTGTTCCTTAATTCTCAACTGGTGGTATCTAGATCTCAAATCTATCTTAGAGAAAACCCTAGCACCCTTCAACTAATCAAACAAATCATCTATTTGTGGGAGTGGGTACTTGTTCTTCATTGTGACTTTATTCAATTGATGATAATCAATACACAAACGAAGTGTGCCATCCTTCTTCCTTACAAACAATATCGGAGCTCCCTAGGGCAAGTTACTAGGCTGGATGAAGCCTTTATCTAATAATTCCTGAAGCTGGACCTTTAGTTCAACCAATTCCATAGGTGCCATTCTATAAGGAGACTGGGGTATAAGAGAAATTCATGGAATAGTTTCTATGGAAACTTTAATTTCTCTAACTGGAGGTAATCCAGGCAACTCTTCTAGGAATACATCTTGAAACTCCCTCACAACAGGAATACTAGCCAAATCCATGCTACCTTTTTGTAGTTCTCTTACATGGGTTAACCAAGAAGAACAACCCTTCTTTAGTAACTTTCTAGCCACCAAGACTGAGATTACACAACTTGGAATTACTTTTCTTTCCCTTTTAAACACTACTCTTTTATCACCTATTCCTTGGATTGTCACCGTCTTGGTGAAACAATCTACTTGTGCCTTATGTTTACTTAACCAATCCATGCCTAGAATCAAGTCAAAATCATATAGCTCTAAGCATAAGATCTACCCTCAATTCTAACCCTCTAATATATAGTTTTACCCCTCTATAAATATCATCAATATGTATATTTTCTTCCAGAGGTGTACAACCGTCACTCCTACACCCAAGTTGCTAGATAACATATGCAAGTTATTCACAATTCTATAAGATACAAAGGAATGACTAGCTCCAGGATTAATTAAAGCATAAACTTGCATTGTATCTAATTGTAAAGTACCTGCCACCACATCAGGTACAACTCCCACGTCCTCGTAGGTCATGTGATATACCCGACCCTGAGTCCTTCCCTCCTGATTTCTGGGCCTCCCACGAGTAGCACTCGTCCCTGACTAGGTAGGCCTGATAGAACAATTGACTGTAACTGATTGTTGCTGTCTCTGGACCTCAATCCTCTGACCATGGGCTCCCTCAGTAGTTCTACGAGGACAATCCTTCTTCATGTGACTCAAGTCCCCATAATAGTAACAGCCTCTGCCTACATGCGGGCACTCTCCCCATCGATGCCCCTCTCCTCTACAAATATAACATCTCCCCAGCATCGTAGAGCAATCTCCAGGGTGTCGCTGCTTACATCTCTAACAGAATGGATATACTGGTCCCTTTTGCTCTATAGACCCTCCAGTAGTTTTGACTCCCTGTCTAGCCTGTCCTCCTCAAGATCCTGTTCCACTGACCTGTCTAGATCCTTCCGAGCTACCTCCTGGGGTGAAACTCCCACCTCTTTTTTAGAATTGTCCTGATGATTGCCTGCTCTTCCCTTTCTTTGGAAGAGGAGGTCTTCTAGTCAAAAACTCAAAATCTCTCCTCTCAGCTCCAGTTGCTTGACTCTGCTCGACCACTGGCTTCGGGGTATCCCTTATTACCCTCTCCATACCCTGAGTAGCCTGTAGCAATTCCCGCACAGACTGAAACTGCATGGCTATCAATATCATCCTCAGTTCCTGCCTCAGTCCATCACGGAACCTCTCCAACCCTGTAGGAAGGTAAGTGGGAGCAAAAGCTACTAAGTCTTGAAATCTCCTCTCATACTCTAGAACTGTCAAATCTCCCTGCCTCAAATCCCAAAACTCCTGTTCTTTCTCCCTCCTATGCTCCCAAGAATATTACCTCTCTTTAAACTCTTCACAAAAGTCCCTCCATCTCAATACCTCCCTTGATCTCCTTTCTCTAATGGTCTCCCACCAAGAGTGAGCACTTTCAATCAATACCTGAGTCACGCAATCCACCCGTAGCTCCTTTGGCACCTGCATCTGATTTATAACTCTTTCCACTTTCCTCAGCTAATGCCCAGCAACCTCAGCATTCTTTTTGCCACGGTAAGTTATACAACCCATCTATCTCATACCCTTCACCCACTACATTATGGTGACTACTCCCCCTGATTTAGGAGCTGTACTAGAAGCTCTCGCTGCCATTCTGCTGCTACAACTCTCACTACATGTTCCATAAAAGCAGGATCCGAAAATGTGTTTGACCTAGCTACCGGTGTCACTGGTGGGGGTATATTATCTCCCCCATGTCTGTCTGATGCCTCAGGCATTGATACATCTGCCTGATGGGACAATGAATCATCTCGAAGTCTCACTCACTCGCCTCTTTCAGAGTACACTGATGTTGCAGGTACAAAAACTCTGATCACTTTCCCAAACTGGAAATGGATCAGTCCTGGCTCTTTGCCTTGTTCTCACCATCCTGAAACACATTTCAAAATTATATAATTATTCCTATCCCCGGAATAGCAACCTAGGCTCTGATACCAAATGTAACATCCCCTGTTTCGGGATAAAAACAACAATCTCATGTCAACAAAAAAACAGAGTAATTAATCTATATATATATATGAACTTAACTCTGTCGTTCATATAATCATGTTTCATGTATGCGTATTTATATTTTTATCCATCCATAATGATATTTGTTATATAATGTATATCATAAATATAGGGTTGCTATGTATGATGATGTTTGTGGGATTGAGACCTAGGATGATTGGGTCGGGATTGGGTTAGGAGATGCGGGTTATTAGAAGTGTAAACAGGTTAAATGTCAATAACTTGGGACCTTCTGGTATAGGGAAGACTCCGTCGAAATATCGGTAGACTTAATATGAACACCATGAATCATACATATCAACCCTATGATATACATTATATAACATATATCATTATGGATGAATAAAAATATAAATACGCATACATGAAACATGATTATATGAACGACAGAGTTAAGTTCATTTAATCAAGTTTAAACATTAATTATACAAATTAAGTTATACAAACATTTCCATGTTTACAAAAATACAAGGGTATACTTCCTAGAACCTAAATTACAAGAAGTGAACATAAGCTAGGATCTAATCCTGTCATGCATGCGATGGTCCTGAAACAAAAAATATATTATTGAAAACATGAATATCACAATAAATATAACAACACAAATATCTAACAATTTAAAAAGGGCAACATGCATTCATATTTTATTCACTTCTCCCTTCTGGTTTTCATTAGAATCTCTTTCTTGTTCAACTACTAAAAACCGTTTCCTCTTTCATTATCAACCTCCATTCTCGATTTTATAAGATCAATCATGATTATTTCTGCTTAACACATTACCAATACCAATTTCACTGGTATCATCATCATCACCCTGTAGGATTTGATGCAAGGCGATCCCCTTACCCGGGATCTTAACATACATTAAATGTATGCTAGCCAATACATGGTAATCCCCTTTTCTGGGATCCTAACATACATTAAATGTATGCTAGCCAATACATGGTTGATCCCCTTACCCGGGATCCTAACATACACTAAATGTTAGCCAATACATGGTTGATCCCTTACTCGGGATCCTAACATACACTAAATATATGCTAGCCAATACATGGTGATCCCCTTACCCGGGATCCAAACATACATTAAATGTATGCTAGTTCACGCCCCAAATCACACTTCTCATATTTTCTTTGTCAGCGATAATTTCATCACTTGACAATTCACACAACAACCTTTCACCTTGAATACACATACATTCAGAATATTATCCAAAATATCAACATCATTACGCAAACTTTCCTCCTTTCACCTAATATTCAACATTCGGTAATTCACATTTCATATCGGTAACATATTAAATCATGAAATTTAATTAGAAAGTATAGGTGCGATTCACCTACCTGCAATAGAATCTCTCCTCGTGCTCCCCTGCTGCTGGTGTTGCACCACGCCTGTGATCCCTCCTGCAAATCATAAGTTTATCTCATAAATTTTCCTCACTCAAGGATATGTTTTATAATAATCATATCAACAGCCAATAAGTCTTTCTTTCAGTCATTTCTTTATATTTTATGTTTTTCTCATTACACCCATTAATACTGTTGTTCTTTGTCCAACCATAGTTATCATTCTTTTCTTTATATTTGAACTGTTACTGTCCAACTATTACTGTCTAGACATTGGATTGTTACTGTCCAACTGTTACTATCTAGACATTGGACTATTACTGTCCGATCTTTCTTTAGAGTTTTAACTATATCTAGAGTTATAGAACTCTGCTTCAAGCGAAATTGGTCTTGTTTGAAAGCTAAGACACGAGGCTACAAGTTTTTAAAGGAAGGAGAACCTAGTTTTGCCCCCAAGATAGTCAAAATTTCTCATGAACAAACATTGGACTGTTACTGTCCAACTGTTACTGTTTTGACATCGAACTGTTACTATCCGACCTCTTTTCAGATTTTTAACTATATCTAGAGTTATAGAACTCTGTTTCAAGCGAGATTGATCTCGTTGGAAAGCTAAGACACGAGGCTACAAGTTCTATGAAGGAAGGAGAACCTAGTTGTGCCCCAAGAAAGTCAAAATTGCTCATCAATAAACATTGGACTGTTACTATCCAACTATTACTGTCTTGACATCGAACTTTTACTGTCCGACCTCTCTTTAGAATTTTAACCATATCTAGAGTATAGAACTCCGTTTCAAGCGAGATTGGTCTCGTTGGAAAGTTAAGACATGAAACTACAAGTTCTCTGAAGGAAGGAGAACCTAGTTGTGCCCTCAAGACAATCAAAATTGCTCATCAATGAACATTGGACTGTTATTGTCCAACATTTACTGTCTTAACATTAAACTATTACTGTCCGACCTCTCTTCATATTTTTAACTATATCTAGAGTTATAGAACTTCATTTCAAGCGAGATTAGTCTCGTCAGAAAGCTAAGACACGAGGCTACAAGTTCTTTGAAGGAAGGAGAGCCTAGTTGTGCCCTAAGACAGTCAAAATTGCTTATCAACAAACCAGACCTACTACCCTACAAGGTTTGTCATGACCCAGTCTCGGTTGGTGACCTATAGTTAGAGTTCTATAACTTCAAATTAAGCAAGACCAATTTTCTTAGTTAGTCAACTTCCAAAACTACAATTTCTATGAAGGAACCTGATCCTAATTCCTTCATCCTCCTACCCGAAATCTATCTGAAAGTCAAGAGATGCAAATGTCCAGATTCGTCAACCTTTTAATTTACACACAACACATGAAGTTATTTAATTTTAACAAGTAATACTTTTTTCTCAATTCAAGTCTAAGAATCCTAATCTATAATTCAACATCCAGGCGTCAATTGATAATCAACTTTGAAACGACTCATAAGACCATGTTTAGAACACCTTACCCGGTACGAGTTAAGGTTTCGATCTTCAACTCCCTCCTTTTCTTCCTAATGACAGCCGTCCCTTCCCTCTTCTCTTTTTGTTTAGATTTTCTTGTTAATCCCTTGCCCACAAGTGTTTATTCTACCTATAACCCTTAATCTTGGATGTGTTTTTGAAATTTTGGTGTTTCTCTCTTCATTGGCAAAAATGAATACAAAAACTCCCTCTTTTCTTTCCTTATGGTTGTTGTAAATTTTTGGTGAGAAGAGGAGTATTTATGCTCTATAATTATTCTTATTTGCATTTAGGCCCTATTTTCTTTAAGTGTATTATTTTTCCCCCACATCTTTTTTTCTTCTTATAATTAAATTATACCTATTTTATTTTCTTATAATTTCACCCCACAACTTTTAGCTTAGTTTATTTTCTTTAATTTAATCCAGCCTTGATTTTTTCTGGGGTTTACATAAAGTGTGTAACATCGTGTCTTGATCTTAAAAATAGAATAAACTGTGATCAAAATTAAATTCATGATGTCCACCTGGGCTACTATTAAGCTGAAAATGTTAAAGGATAATAATGAGGAATGTAGGTGAGAAAGAAAAGAATGGTAAAAGAGAAATGAATATTATTGCCATTGTTGCTGTTGTGTTGTGATATGTGGACTAATATGGAATAATGATGGATGTTTGTGGTTTCAGGAGGAACCGCGGTAGGATTGCAGCAACAACAGGGGAACGCAAGTTGAGCGTCTACAGCAGGTAGGTACTCGGTACTTATATCTCCTCTAGTTAATAATTATTTTAACTAATTGTTAAATTATAAATTTTGGTGCTTATTGATGAGGAAAAGAAAAGGGGAAAAGGAAAGGTTAAATGATGAGAAAATGGAAATGGAGAACTAGATTTAATTTATGGGCCTTTTTGGAGGAAATGAACAATAAAAATGAACTTTAGGAATGACTGTTCCTCGAATTTGATTAGCCTGTCTCAGATACGGGAGACTAATGATGTTAGCCAAGTTGGCTAACATTGACATGACCGATACGTGGGATGAGGAATATAGAACCTGATTAACTATTCAGGTTTAGAATAGTTAATGATATCGGCGGTGCTGTCGATATCGATAAAATTTATGGGACTTGATTAACTTTCTGAGGTGAAAGCTAATGATGTCAAGAATCATTGACATCGGCATACCCAAGGACCTCCCAAGGTAACATGAAACACTGATTAACTATTTCAGCCCGAAAATAGTTAATGACACCAAAGATCGTGTTAGTGTTGGCATTTTTATGAATTTGATTAGTTGACCCTAGGACGGGCAATTAAAGACACTAATGGGGGTCATTAGTGTCGACAGTAGTTTTCCTAGTGTGGGGAGAAGTGGCAGGGTGGATACCTTCGATCAGAGTTTAGATTACAAAACAACAAAAGGGACATAGGTAAAGGAAACATATTTGCTAATCCTTAAAAGGGGTTAGTTGTGGTGTATAGAATTGCATATGACTTAAGTAAATAGATGTGTTGTATAATTTTTCTTCCGTAAAATTGTTTGTATTTTTTTAATTATATGAAAAATTTATGTTTTGCAGGTCCCTCCCATTCACGTTAGGAGTAGAATTTAGGTTATTTGATCTCTTTTTGTATAAGTTAGGAAATTAGGGATTATTCATGTAATGTTGTTATGCAGTAAACATGTAACATGAATATAATAGTATACTCCTTGTATTATTTTATGTTTGGAATATTAAATGTACCAATATATGTTTGGAATATTATAATGTACTAGTTTATGTTTAGAATGTTAAACTGTGTTGTGTTTATATATGAAATTTCAGCGCTTGGATGGTTCTCTTAATTACTAATTTATGCATGTGATATGAGATGGAGATTGAGTATGAAGTTTTTTCACGAGTATATTGTCGAATGAATTAAATGGTTGAATTGGACTAATTATGGATGTGTTTATGGGTGAGATGTGATTATAAATATGTGCAGGGTAAATTATCGATAACTTGGGACCTCCAGGTATAAGGGAGACTCTGCTGAAATTTCTTTAGAAAGTTTGGTGATCTCAATGTAAAAATAAATAATAAAAAATTATGCTCCATTTACCCTTTACGTGGAAGTTAAATGGATAAACTTATTTAACAAACGAGGCTGTTACAGTTGGTATCGGAGCCTCTGGTTGAAGTTTCAAGGATTGAAATAATGATGTGATTTTGGAAACATGTTGCAGGATGGCTCATAGACGATAGAAAGCAAGAGTAGACCCGTCCCCTGTGCAGTGGAGAGAGTATGACTCACTATATGGGAATGAAAATGAAAGGGATTCACTAATAGACACAGCCTCCCACCAACTTGTAGTGTCAGCCCATTTAGAGAGGGGAGAATCATGGGGGCATTAGGATGACCCTGCCTCTCATCGGGCAAAAGTGTTAATACCTGAAGCAGCGAATGGCCAAGGACTAAAAGACAAGCCACTACCAGTGGCACTGACGGTCACCCCGAATCCATATTCGAACCCTATATTTTTGGAGCAATTGGCAACAGGGATGGCCGCAGGTGCATCTAATTCCACTCCTCGAGCAGAAAGAGTAGTCACCCTGGTTCAATGGGTGAAGGGCATGCGGGAAATGGGTTGCACGACCTATTCAGGGGATCTTAACATACACTAAATGTATGCTAGTTTACGCCTCAAATCACAGTTATCATATTTCATTTGTCAGTGATAATTTCATCACTTAGCAATTCACACAACAACCTTTCCCCTTGAGTACACATACATTCGGTAATTCATATTTCACATCAGTAATATATATTAAAAACATGGAATTTACGTAGAAGGTAAAGGTGTGATTCACCTACCTGCAATAGAAACTCTACTCGTGCTCCCCTGCTGCTGCTGTTGCACCACGCTTGTGGTCCCTCCTGCAAATCACAGATTTATCTCATAAATTTTCCTCACTCAAGGATATGTTTCATAATAACCATATCAACAACCAATAAGTCTTTCTTTCAGTCATTTCTTAGTACTTTATGTTTTTCTCATTTCACTCATTATTATTGTCATTCTTTGTCCAATCCTAGTTATCATTCCTTTCTTTATATTTGGACTGTCACTGTCCAACTGTTACTGTACGTTTTTGAACTGTTACTGTTTGACCTCTCCTCAGATTTTTTAACTACATCTAGAGTTATAGAACTCTGATTCAAGCGAAATTTATGTCGTTGGAAAGATAAGACATGAGGATACAAGTTCCATATTTTGAGGAGAACCCAGTTCTACCTCTAAGATAGTTAAAATCGCTCATCAACAAACACTTGGACTGTTACTGTTCGTTTTTGAACTGTTACTATCTGACCTCTCCTTAGATTTTTAACTATATCTGGAGTTATAGATCCAACTTAAGCAAAATTTATGTCGTTGGAAATATAAGACATGAGGCTACAAGTTCTATGTTTTAGGAGAACCCAGTTCTGCCTTTAAGATAGTCAAAATCACTCATCAACAAACACTTGGACTGTTACTGCCCATTTTTGAACTGTTACTATCTGACCTCTCCTCAGATTTTTAATTATATCTGGAGTTATAGAACTCCAATTCAAACGAAATTTATGTCATTGGAAAGATAAGACATGAGGCTACAAGTTCTATGTTTTGAGGAGAACCCAGTTCTGCCTCTAAGATAGTCAAAATCGCTCATCAACAAACACTTGGACTGTTACTGTCCAACTGTTACTGTCTGTTTTTGAATTGTTAATGTCTGACATCTCCTCGGATTTTTAACTATATCTGGAGTTATAGAACTCCGATTTAAGCAAAATGTTTTTTGTTGGAAAGATAAGACATGAGGCTACAAGTTCTATGTTTTGAGGAGAACCCAGTTCTACCTCTAAGATAGTCAAAATTGCTCATCAACAAACACTTGGACTGTTACTATCCAACTGTTGCTGTCCGTTTTTGAACTGTTACTATCTGACCTCTCCTTAGATTTTTAACTATATCTGGAGTTATAGAACTCAAATCTATAATTTAACATCCAGGCATCAATTCATAATCGACTTTAAAACAACTCATAAGACCATGTTTAGAATATCTTACCCGATACGAATCAAGGTCTCGATCCCTCCTTTTCTTTCTAATGACAGTCGACACTCCCCTCTTCTCTTCCTGTTCAATTTTTTTCTTGTTAATCCCTTGCCTACCAATGTTTATTTTTACCTATAACCCAAAATCTTGGACGGGTTCTTGAAATTTGGTGTTTCTCTCTTGATAAGTAAAAATAGATACCAAAATTCCCTCTCTTCTTTCTTCATGATAGTTGCAGATCTGTTTTTGGTAAGAAGAGTAGTATTTATGCTCTATAATTATTCTTATTTGCATTTAGACCCTATATTCTTTAAATGTATTCGTTTTGCCCCTATTTTTTTTAGTTTAGTTTATTTTCTTTAATTTAATCCAGTCTTGATTATCTCGAGATTTACATTACCAATGTTGGGATAGATATCTAGACTTGCTTAATACTTGCCCTCATCATGGTTTTGAAACATGGAGATTGGTTTCACATTTTTATGAAGGGTTAACTCCTAGAGATAGGCAAATGGTTGAATTGATATGCAATGGAACTTGTGAGGATAAAGACCCTAATGAAGCAATGGAGTACCCAGACTTGCTAGCTGAAAATGCGTAAAATTAGGCCACTACAGGAACTTATGAGGCACCAAGTAAAACCCAACCTCATACATCTAGTGGAGGTATGTACAACCTTAGGGAAGATCATGACTTCCAAGCC
>Ga0325404_1003029_pt1 | contig 17948 bp, 6 predicted proteins | sample PopdelMetagenome_18_FD_205664 | JGI IMG/M metagenome (GOLD analysis project Ga0325404, IMG submission 205664) | Populus deltoides microbial communities from Bellville, Georgia, United States - Xylem-Control-R1 | ecosystem: Host-associated > Plants > Phyllosphere > Stem > Wood/Secondary xylem... | reverse complement strand
GCAGCACAGTAACCAGCCCTTTTGGTTTTTTTAGGCTGCAACATCAGCCCAGCCCATGCGGCTGGGGCTGAGTCTAGCCTTGTAGCTGGGTTAATATAGGCCCAGCCCACACAATTAGACCAGGTCCAGCTCACTTCTTTTTTTTAATGCTGAAACATTAGCCCAACCATAGGCCCAGCCCACACAATTAGACCAGGTCCAGCCCACTTCTTTTTTTTAATGCTGAAACATTAGCCCAGCCAACGTGGCTGGGCTGAGTCCAACCCAACTTAGTTCATTTTATTTTTTTTTTTTAAACCCAGTTCATTTTATTTTTTTTTTAAAAAAGAAAAATACATATTTTTGAAGAAATTGCGATTTCCCCATGTATTTGTTTTATGTTATTTTGATTGATATCGGTTTGTATTTTTTTTGTAAAAAAAAATACAAATCCGATATTAAATACCTAGCTTTCATCAAAACTTTGAAAACATATAAAAAAAATGTTTTTTTTTGTGCATACAGTCTCTCAAAGCTAAAAAAAAAATCATATTGTATTTTTATACAAAATAGAAAACTTCAAAAATATATATATTATATTTTAGCATGCATTTTGGCTTTAATAACCAGTTTATTAAAGTCATAAGAACTTGGCCAATATTTCAAAAAAATCAAAAAATATTTTTGTTTTGTTTTAATATCTGGGATTATGAATTTATACGTAAAACGTATTCCTGATATTAAAAAGATAGTTCTGTTATAAACATTAGACCGGTTAGGTTTTACCCATAAGATAAGAACCTCCTTACCGAGGAGGGCTTTTCTTAAACCATAAACGGACCAACATGACAAGACGTTAGATTTTTATCAGACAATAAAACAATGCAACTTACCCTAGGTAGGACGTATTTAGGGTGCTAATACCTTCCCTTTACACAACCAGTTTCCGTACCCGATCTCTGAGACCAGTTAGGGTTCCTAGTGACAAAAATACTAGGTGTCGACTCCCATTTCTTTTTTCACTAATAAGAGACAAAAATTCCTTGTCTCCTCATATTTGCCAGAATAGATATCGTACCACACCTGATGATGAGAGATGGTGAGCGATCGCCGCGACGCTGCACATATGCGACATTGCTTAGGAGAATGTGTTTCTTCCTTCTGCATTTTCTACTTGACTTCCCTGGTAATCATATCTGTGGGCGACAGATATCTTTCTTTCTCTGATCTATGAATATGCTGTGGCTTATGCTATTTCTACATTTCTGATGTGTAAATAACCAATCTAAAATTTGGTATGATGTCTGACTGTTAGATGTTGCTGTTTGGTAGTTATTTTAGAGACCTGTTTGTAGAAGCTATAATAGCTACTTATAACATGAATGATATGCAGAAACGAGAAAGTTCATGTACTCTACAATGAGTCGAAAAGCGATACTTTTGTCTATAGCACTTATAATGATATCTAATGCAGGCAGTTTGCCCAGCGCTCCAGGGTCCGTAAACTTCAGTACATAGCTGAGCTGGAAAGAAATGTACAAGCTTTGCAGGCAAGTATCTCTATCTCTGCAGAAGCTGCCTGTGAGGTGTAATTTCCATTTAATTTGTAAGAGTGTTGAATGAATTGCAAGATTTTATGATGTCATAATGTACCTCACAGGCAGAAGGATCAGAAGTTTCAGCTGAGCTCGAATTTGTCAATCAGCAAAATCTTATTCTAAGCATGGAGAATAAAGCTCTTAAGCAACGGTTAGAAAATTTGGCCCAGGAGCAGCTTATCAAATACTGTAAGCGCTAATTATTGACTTCTTGACAGTTAAGGTGTTGATATATATTGTCCTTTTATCTTTCTCACTTTTGGTTGTAGATTTTTTTTCTGTAACTCTAAGAGTCAAGAAGTTGTTCTCATTGTGAGAAGCTGTTTGAAAAAAATTAGTTTTAGGCCTATTTATTTTTCATAATGCTAGCATATAAAAATGCAAAGAGTCAATTACTGAGTTTTAGGCCTACTTAGTTCTATTCTGAAGATTTTAGGGTATACAAGTAATGTAGCAAGATGACCGAGATAAAAAGGATAATGGATTGAGAAATCATCACGAATGAATATGCTTTTATGTATATATTCCTTTTCATGTTTTTACTCCTGAACTTTTTGAGGTGTGTTTTCAGTGGAGCATGAAGTTCTGGAGAGGGAGATTGGAAGGCTACGTGCCTTGTATCAGCAGCAGCAGCAGCCACAGCAAATGAAACCTTCTAGCCATCGCCGCAGTAACAGCAGGGACCTGGACTCCCAATTTGCAAACCTCTCTATGAATGCCAATTCTAGCCGAGATCCTGTGACTGGTTCACTCCGCATTTAGACATGTTTTAGCCATGAGATTTGATGTGCCACTACTTTTCCTGCGTCGGGCTTGCAAAGTCTAGCTGTTACCATATGACCATAATTGTTGTTACCATTGAGTGGGATAAAGGCCAGCTTTCATACTATTCTCCACCTGATTCTCACATTTTGTTTCTCTTCTTTCTTGTCCTTTTTTAATCTGATTAATATCTTCATGTGCACCTGGTGGTCATTGATCAGGCAGATGACTCACCGGAGGTGATAACTAAGAAAGAGGTTCCTATTTTGGCCTCTCCTGTATGTTCAAGTTATCAGAATCAGGAAATTTGTATTCATTTCTGACCCATTTAGATGATACACTATTTGGAATCTAATGTTGTGAAGGATCGTTAGGGTCGATATGTATGCACTGTCTGTAATGTTATTCATAGGAAATTCTTCCTTGTAAAATCTTTTCAGTGAAATCCATGTTTGCTTCCTGCTCTGTTTAAATGATGAGAAAAGCTATATTGGGTTCACAGGGCTTACAATTTACCTGATACTTTGCTTAGGTTTACAGAATCATCAGGTTCTCTGCTCTGTTGATTTTGCTTTGATCATAGGTCGTTTGAGCCTACATTATATATACTTCGCTGCCCTACTATTTTCAATTTGCATGCTCTGATTTTACGAAATAAAATTTTAAGTTGAATTTTATTTTTCCACGTTCAGTTTGTAGAAGTTGAGAAAGTTGAGAGAAAATCATTGAAAATATCAAGGAGAGGGAAAATACTATACATCTTTGCTGGAAGAGTTTCTAATACAAAAAGATAGATAAAAATTTATAATTTTTTTTGTAAGAGTGATTAAAGAGTGTTTTAGAATTAGAAATGAGTATATTGAGATACTTATAGTATCTTTTAGTTTTTAATTTATTTAAAAACAAGTTGAGAAATAAGTTTTTATAATACCCTCACTTGGACTTTCTCTATTTTTTTTAATTTTCATTAATTTCTATTTAAATCTTAATTAATACCCTCTCCTATTTTTTTGAAATTGTATAATTTGAATTTTTTAAAATAATAATTAATATTTTTATTTTTTTTATAATTTCATAATACTTCAAAGAAATTATTGTAATTTTTTAAAAAAATTTTCCCCTAGTAATTTATATAAGTTGTATTTACATGATACATTTATAAAAGCAGATATCATTTGTTCATAGCGACTAAAATTAACCTTATAAGATAAAATAAATAAAAACAAATAAAAAAAACAAATGGTTTAGATAAAATATTTGTATACACATCTATCTTTTGCTTTTAGCTTTTATTAGAAAGACTAATTTCCCATTTTTGTATGCAATTAGTATTAACATTTTATTTATTTATTAATTATTTTATTATGTGCAATAACAATTTTTTTATTTTTTAGTTAAAAAAATAAAAAAGATGAAGTTTATACATAATAAAATAAATTAAAATAAATAAATTGATATATATATATAAACAATTTGTTAACATTAATTAAAAAAAAAATCATGATACTTGAAAACACATCAATAACATCGACTATTTCTTATCTTTTTTTAGAAATTAACTTAAAACCTTACCCTTAACATAACGGGATTATTAAACTAGTTATCCAAAAAACTAATCTCTCGAGTGATATTACTGTGCCCCAAAACACAAATTACTATTCATTGCAATATTATAATTACTATATTGCCCCTTGATCATTTTATCTTTTGTCTTCACTTTGGGGGTAAGATGATATTTTCACAATGAAATAAATGTCTTTTAAGGATTGTATGAATTTATTTTGGTAATTGTGTCTTTTAATGCATAGTAAAATTACTAATGTAACCCTTGAATAAAATAATCCAATGCCTTCTATACAAGAGTGTTTTTATATTTTCATATTTGATAGAACAATAGAAATGCTATATTACCTTTACCATTCAAATTATCTAGCATTGGCTTAAGGGCATGATTGTAATTTCATCATGGTTTGTTTGTTATTGTTGTATAATCCTAAAGGCATTTTTGGTTTTGTACAAATAATAAGAAAAAAAACAAAAAAACCGCTATGTGTGCCTTGCATGGTTGCCGCTCCGCCACCTTCTGGCGGCGAGTGTGGCTGGTTTCGATGATTGTAACTGTGATTCTGCTGTATCATTTTATTCATCTTGGTGTCCTTTTCCGTCCTTGGTGGCACGTGTGTGGTGGTTCGGCGTAGTTTGGCTTAAAATTGCTTTTCTTTTCTTTCTTTCTTTCTTTCTTTTCCTTGTCTTTCTTCCTCAGATTGCTTGCTGGCCATACAAAAAATCATACCAGTCCTTTAATTTATTTTTCTTCTTTTAATTTAGTCTTTCTTCTCTCATTTGCAATTGTTTTATTTACATTAATTATTTCTAATTGGATTTTATTTTTGATTTCATCCCTGGTCATTTGATTTTTTAATTTGTTTTCAAATTTGGTTCTCACTCTTTTAATTTCTATTTGTTTTGTTTTGAATCATTTTCTTGATTGATTTGTCTTCTTTTCTAATTTCCCCCTAGATATTTATTTTCATTTAATTTTTATATCAAATTTGGTCATAATTCTTTTAATTGCTATTTTTAAATCATTTTCTTAATGGATGGTTTTTTTTTTACAATTCCATCCCTAAACATTTAATTTCATTTGATTTTTCCCTAAATATTTAATTTCATTTAATTTTTATATCAAATTTAGTCATAATTCTTTTAACTCCAATTTGTTTTTGTTTTGCATTTTTTAATTGATTTTTTTTGTTCTGAATTTCATTCCTCAATATTTGTTTGATTAATAATCCTGCTTCTTTGTTTTTTCATATTTGCCATTAATGGGGCACCTTAGTCTCATGATCTGGGTAATAGATTTGAAGGATTAGCTCAAGTTGACTTTTGTTATTTTTAAAGCATTTGTTTAATTGTTTTTTGCTGATATTTTTTTCACTTTCTTATTTATAGGGTCATCCCAATTTCATGTCTTAGGTCATGTGTTTTTTGACTCGAGGTGGCTGCCGGGTCTGCTCGAGGCTTTTTTTGTTATCTTTTGTTTTGCTTTGACAAGTTTTAAAAATTTATATTTTTAAATTGGCTTATAATAAACTTATAGGACTCGGATCCAGGGTTTCATAAGTTGCAAGCTTTTTAAATTTTGACCATATTTAAGATATTTATCCGGGTTTGCTTACTTTTTTTATAGATGTTTTCAATTCCACCATATGATTTTTTTTAATTTTTAAAATTTGGTCCTTATTTTTTAAATTGATATTTATTTTATTTGAGATTTTTTTTTCATTAAATTGCATCCTTCTCGGGTTTTTTTCTATCAAATTTTATCCTCATTCTTTTTGTTGGTTTTGTAATTTTTTTTATTAATATTTTTCTACTGATCTTATCTTTTGAAATTAAATTGGTTGAGAATAATGCTTTTTGATTGAATCTGGGTAAAAAATTTCATCGGATGTGACTTTTAGAGCTTAGACTAGGTTTAAAAAATTTGTCGAGCTTGCCCTGTTTTTTTCCTTTTCTAAGTTGTATTTTCTTATTTTTCTATTCTTTTTAACTTTTGTTTTGTTATTTTTTATGGTTTAACTCTTTTTTTTTAATATTTGTTTTCTTAGTTTTTTTTTGTTTGATTCTATCGGGTTACTCAATAATTTTTTTCTATTTCACCCCACCATTTGTTTTATCTATAAATAATGTATAATATTACAAATAATTTTTAATTTCACCCCCTATTATTTTTTTTAATCTTTCAAGTTTGGTCCTAATTCTTTTAAATACAATTGTTTTTTGTTTAGGATAATTTTTTTTTTAGATTTCATCATCATTGAGTTTTTTTTTCTGTAAAATTTTAGCCCCATTATTGTTGTTGCTGTTTCTTTTCTTTTGCAAGTTTTTTTATTAATATTTTTTTAGCGATTCCATCCTTTCAAATTAAACTGAATGACATTTTAGCTTCTTAATTGAACTCGAACCTATTATTTAACAAGTTGCAAATTTTTTAGATTAAACTAGGTTTAGGGAGTTCACCTGATTTCCCCCTCCTTTTTGAAGCTGATGTTTTCTTATTTTTAAGTTTGACTCGTTTTTTTTTGTTTTTCTTCATTTAGGTTAATATTGAATTGTTTAATAATCCGAATAAGTTCGAGTGTTTTTTGTTTCACTGTTTTTTGTGAGTTTATTTATTATTGTTTTTTTATATTATTTAAATTATCAATTTAACCAATGATTTGAGATTTAAATTTTTCTAATCTATCACTTTTTTTAAATAAAGTTTTTTTTTAATCCGCTACAAGCGATCAACATATATAGTTGAACCTAAAACTATTTAGATGCTAAAGGTTCATCATTTGTGTCCCCCTAAATGTGACAATTTAGATTCATTATTTGTGTCCAGTTGAACTTACGAAACCTCTCCTATATTAAAGTATGATTATGAAGCCTAGCCTTGTCCTAGTAGGTAATTATTTATTAATCCTGGTCTAGCTTGTCCTGGTCAACCCAGCGACGCCAACCTAGATCGTGTTGTTTTTCTCAAACCAGACATTGTCCTAGCTAAGCCCTGTAATCTAGTGGGTCAATCAATAGCAAGGTTGATGTTGATCTGATCAACTCGAGTGAGATTTCATGAGGTTGATATAATTTTTTAAAAGATTTTTGCTTAAAATAATATTATTTCACTTTTATTTATTGTTTATTTTCTTTTCAAAACAACATCATTTTATTAAAAAAAACTACTAAAACAACCTCATTTTAAATTCATCCAATAACTCAAACACTTTGGTCTTTAGCTAGATCTAACATATATGAATTAAAGTCATTTAAAAATTAATCTCAATACTATTAATTTTAGAACTTTTACTAGTTTTGTTGCCGCACTACGCTGTAGTGCAGGGTAATTGTTTTTTCAACAATAAGAACAAATGCTAGGGCAAGAGAAACCCAAATCCTGAGTTACTGGTTCAATTAGTAATTTAAATAATATGAAAACAAATATAATAACAAAAAAAACTAACTAAAAAAAAAACAATAATGAAAAAAAATATAAAAGAACCAGATCTGAGCCTATCCAAATTATCAAAAAACTCAGTGTTGTAGGGAGAGGTTGTAAAAAAATAAATAAAAAAAACCCTATTAAATTAGGTGAACTTGAAGACCATGAGTATAAAATTGAGATAATTTCATAGAAGAAAAAAAAGCAAGGAAAAAAGTTTAAAGGATGAAATTGAAAAATATCAATTTTAAAAAACAAAAGTGAACCTTCGTTAACATTTAAAACTGGTGATCTTTGTTATGAACTCGGGAATAACCCAATAAAAGACAAATAACAAAAAATAACAAAGCGAAACTAAAAAAAAGGATAAAAATAAGAAAACATTTGCTTAAAAAAAAAACAAGCAAACTTGATCCAACTTCTTAAACCCAGTTTAATTTCTAAAAGTTGTAACTTGTGAAATCATATACTCATGTTCAATCAAGAAACTTAATTCTAAATCAATTTAATTTTGAAGAATGAAATTGTAAAAAAATATTAATTAAAAAACCTTGAAAAAACAGCAAAAAAAAAGTATACAATTTGATAGAAAAAACCTAAGGATGATGAAATTTGAAAAAAATACAATTTAAAAAATTATCCCAAATAAATCAAATAGCAATTAAAAGAATGAGAACTAAATTTAAAAGATTATAAAATCATAAGGGGTGAAATTAAAAAATATTTGTAATTTGATATACTATTTATAGATTAAAAAACAATAGGAGTGATATTGAAAAACAAAATAGGGGGCTAACCCAATAGAAGGCAAATAACAAAAAAAAACAAAAAAAAAAGGATAAAAAATAGAAAAATATCAGGTTAAAACATGTCAAAACTACAATAAGATCTATATAAACCACCCAACAACTCTTAAATCACTAGAAAAAGAATAATAATCTAATTCATAAAACAAAAATTGAACTTGATCTACCTTGATTTGTTAAGCAGGAAAGACCAACTTTAATGAATTTCTCTCGAGAAGAGAAATTCATTGACACAAGGATTTTTTTTTATGGTCGAATTGTGATTGAATGACAAATTTCTCTCTTATTCATTGTTATTTGATGTGTTTATCTCTTTTTTCTCTAACTCAGAGATTAAAAAATAAACAAAATTTTTTAAAACCAAAATAAGATTTATAAATTTTTTGAGACCGACCATAAATTTTCTTCATGTTTTACATTTAGGTCATCTTACTCTAAATTTTCTTTCTAATTCAATTGAAAATTTTATCTTATAGAATGAGATCTTAAAAGGATAAAATCAAAAGGAAAAAAAATAAAATTAAAAAAAAAAAGGGAAGGTGCTCCAATGTTCATATCAAACCTAATTTATAATCTTTTAAGTAGTTTTCACTGTAGTGCCTCTATTATAAAACCTGAATCATCATGGTAGGTCGACTCAGGTCTTGTTTAACCTGGAGCCTATACCATTCTAGGTTGAAAAGATAAGGTAAAGAATTGACCCGATAAAATATCCGGGTTAACTTGTGACCGAGTTTACTCAAGTAAAACCAAGTCCAAATTCATTGATTGTTTTTTAAATAAGTTAACCTGAATTAACTTTTTCATTCATGACATATTCTAACTGAATAAACTTCTAAAACTATGTTATTAGCATTTTATGAGATTCGATGAACCTATAGAGTAGGATATAAAGTTGAAAATTGATTCATTCAATTGATATTTAACCTAATTAATTAATTATGTCCAGCATTAAAAATAACAACCACAACAATATTGGTAGCTAATTAATTAAAGGCTTTAAAAGTACACCAGGTATCTTTCACCGACCTTTTGCAAAATATCATAATCAAGAACATATATGGTCAGATCATACTTTTTGGCAGAGGCAAATTATATACATAGTCACTATTGCTAATCCACGTATGAATAAAATTTTGAAAAAATACAAGAATTTTAGCATTCAGTCTCCATGAATGAAAAAACTTGTCTTTCCCTATTGTACAAAACTAAAATGTTAATGCCTCATGTGCAACATATAGCACTTCGAGATATATATATATATATAGTGCATGTCACTCTATGCTTCATTAATGTATTTTAATTAATGTAGTATAATGAAAATGAAAAAAAAAAGTTTAGGTTTCACAAACTCTAAAATTAGGTCTAAATTACATAGTTCGGGTCTATTTGGAAGTGTGGTTGCGATTATTTTTTTAAAGTGCTTTTTATCTGAAATGCATCAAAATAATATTTTTTTTATTTTTTAAATATCACTTTTGAGATTAGCGCATATAAATGATCCAAAATATATAAAAAATTAATTTTTAACCGAAAAAACAAATTTAAAGGTTTACAGAAACACGGGTTGACGCATGTTTTCAAACGCGGCTCTTAATTAGATGATTCTGCAAGTCAATAATTCTATATCAATAACATATAAAACTATTTATAACTAATAAAACCCGAATTAAATAAATATCTCAAATCTAATAAAAAACACAAATTTAAAATAATGAAAAAAAACTCTAAAACAATTATTGACTTGCAGAATCAATAATTGTATATCAGTAACATATAAAACTATTTATAACAAATAAAACCCCAATTAAATAAATATCTCAAATCTAATTAAAAACATGAATTTAAAATAATGAAAAAAAACTCTAAAACAACAACTCCGGGGTCTTATGATACTGGCATGAAAACAACCTCATCTAATCCAAGCTATGCTAATTTGCTAACTACACATTTGACAACGTTATCTTTATGTCGAACGGTTATAAGAATTGTGTGAGATCAACGGTCATGTCTTGCTTGGGCATCAAGCTAGCCGATAGAAATAATTAATTTTAGCATGGGATATTTATTCCCTGGGTTTCTCCCCGGCTAGCTACCTTTACTGGCCCTTGGGGGTCCCTGTTTTTACTTAACTGAGAAACCTAAAAATTATGGCCACAAATTTCTTCTATGGGTTCCACATAAAATAGACTTGGTCGTGGAAGGATCGATCGAGGAAACTTCTCGGTCGGCAGGTTCCTCGAGATTTTCAGGCGCTAAACCAACCGTTCAAGTTTTTTCCACGCTTGTGACGTCTAATGGCATGAATAACTTTTAACTAGTCTTTTTTATTTATTTTTCGAATCAGCAAAGTTAATTATTAAAGAAATCATGGTCTGTTAAACCTTAGTTTTTTTCTTTTATTTTTTATTGCAACGAGGGCATGATTGTGGAAAATAAGTTTCTTTGGTGTATGAAGAACAAGTTTCTTTTTATCAAATTTTAAATAGATAATTTACATTAAAAATAAATTAATAATCTATATGGAAAATAAGAAATGGTAAGAGATGGTTAGAAGAGAAACTAAAATAAGGAGAAGAAATTAAGGATTTTCGTCTGGTTAAAGAAAAGTGAGGGAAAATGAAGCTTAATTTGTTTGTTTAGATGTATTATTGATGGAAAAGAAATAAATGAATACAATTTTTTAGAGGATATTATGAGAAAAATCCTATTATTATTTTTTTATTTACTCCAATTTTCTCTGATTTTGGGCAGAAATCAATGAAACTTGTGTTCACAAAAAAAAAAAAAAAAGAAACTCGAAGATTTATTTTCCTCTCCTTTTCCTTTGATTTTTTATTTTTATTTCTTTCACAAATAAATAAAAGGGACTTAATTTTTTTTTTTACATTACTCTTATTTCCATTCCTTTTTCTCAAAACATACAAACTACAAGTCTTTGCGATCGCATGATTTAAGATATTCGAAACTTTGAGCAATAACTATAATACAAATCCACTTATCAATTGAAGCTATATCTCTAATGGTATATATAAGAACATCTTATGTTTTTTGTTTTGGGAATCTTAATCCTTACGAAATCTATGGAATAATCACTATACATTAACATCGATTGATTATGAACAAATAACTATATTATATATATTAGGATAGTCAAAAAGGAAAAACCTAAAGTTGTCCATGTGAGCCAAAGTTGTTTGGAGTGATATAATCATCATTATGATAGTAGCTATTGCTTGAGATATTGATGTCTAGATACTTTATTACAAGGATTAAAACAATTAAAATCTTGAGGCTAGATATATGTTTTTATTTTTTTTACATCAATGTGAATTTAATTTAATTAGTATTCATGACTCATGTTCATAATTTTTTTTTGATTAATATGGGTGTCCGGACTAACTTGTGCGTACCTCGATTAATCTTACGGGTCTTGATATTAACGATCATGTAAGCCTCCAATGACCCTGAAGTTTATAGAGTTCGAACTAGTAACTTCTAAGGAGTAAATTCAAGATCAGATCAATTAAGTTATACCTCTCAAAATTAACTCATGTTCATAATTATACTATTTAATTCTTCTAGTTTTTATTTTATTTTATGTTTTTATGAAGACTTGGTTTTTCCAATCAAATCAAGATCTTCATACCCCAAGGATACATGTGACCTTTCTATTAAGAGGAAGCACTACATTCATGTCTTCATAAGGCTACATATAGCTAAAATACAACAATCAAAGAATTAGTTACATTCTTTGAGTGTACTGAAAAGTGATTGCATACAGATTTGTTTTTGATTTTTTGTGTGCAATTAAATACTTACACTTACACAAAAATATAAATTTTAAAAATTACGACTCGCAAAATTATACCAAGTATAAAATAAAATTAAGAGCTTAAAAATGAGTAAAATAAAATTTAACTCGTATAAAATTAATAAAATCTAACCAAATTTACTGGATTTAACTTTTAAAATTAGCTTTGACCCAATAGTTACAAAAATTAAAAAAATTAAAAAAATCTAATTATATTTTTTACAATAGCTACAAATATTTTTTAAAAAACTCATTAAAAAACAATATAAACCATTTCTATTCTTGCTTATATAACTTGGAAATATCCTACCAACTTAAACATAAATAAATAAAAAAGATACAAAAATACACCGTACACCAAGTATAAAACGATATCCGAGATTATTAATTAGTAAAGTGAAGAAAACTATAGCTAGCTAGATTTAGAAATTAAATTGTCATTACTCTTACATATTACTCTTACATGTACATAGTATTAATTGAGATAGTACTAGCTTGATTTCTCATAGTCAACACAATGTCTTCATCTGTTTTTTTTTTTAATTTAATATTCTTAACATTATATTTTCACGTAAATAACCTAGAAATTACACTCTGGAAATTCCTTAATGAAATGATGTTTAGATCGAAGGAGGAAAATAACGATGAGTTTAACGTTTTGATTATAGTTTTTTCAAAGTTTTTTTAATTTGAAAACATATTAAAATAATAATTTTTTTAAAAAATGTATTTTTAATATTAACATATTAAAACAATATGAGAAAATAAAAAATAATAATTTTAAATAAAAATAAATTTAATTTTTTTAAAATATAATTTTAAATACATTCTCAAACTTCTCGCACCTTGTGCCCGGTATAAAAGCTAGAAGTGTAATGAAGCTTCTAATAATTAAAATATAATAACTGACCAAGTCTTGCTCAAATTTTATCATAGTTTTCAAGACTTTCAAAGCAAAGGATAAAAGAAAAGTTCCTTTAATACGATTCTGAAAGTGAGATCATGGCCATTAATGTGGCTGTGAACCCTTTCATTATAATCATAATTGTTTAATCCAGCCTCACTTGGGATTTGAAAACTAAGTTTTTAATTAACCAATAAAACATTAATGAATTTATTTATTTAATTAAATCAAATTCAAATTATGTCGGGTCGAATATCTCCTTTTAAAAAATATTATTATTTTAATAAAAATAATTGATATAAACTAGTGACGCATAAATCAACAATCCATACCCTCTTTTTCATTAAATGTCACAATTACAAATAGGAATTTTAGGAGATAAATGGTCGAAAACACCTAATCCCTACTTCACTTTATCTCTATAGATCCCTAGCCATAGGTACCCTTATGACTTCTAAATTCAGTCAATCACATGGAGAGCATTCTATTTTTAACTTATATGGGAGATTTGATGGCTCACAAAACTGACCTATCGAAGAACACACTCTGATACAGCTCAGCCGGGAATTGCTTATTGTCGTGGGCCACTGAAATATTGTACCACCGCACTCGTTGGATTGGCCGGCCATTAAACCATTGCAAACTTTTTCTAAAGCTTGTTGGTTTACGCGGTCGAGAAGGAGATGAAAACAAACCAAAAAAAAAAAAAAAGGGGGCATCAATGGGTGAAAAGAGGGTTGGAAACTTGGAATGTTTCTAAATTGTCATCTATTTTAAAACTGCAATAATCACATACACATATTTATTAATGACTGATTAGTGATAAAGATAATTAAAAGCCCAAAATTTATTAGGAATAATTACGTACACTCCAATGATTGGTTAAACACACATTGTGATCAAATATCTCTTTAAGTTACATGTAGCATCTCTCTCTCTCTCTCTCTCTCTCTCTCTCTGAGTTTGTTTCCTAGTGTCTATTAATATAACACCCAGTACCCTAGCTTTCTCTCTTCACAGAAACTCTTGTGTCTCCTGAAAAAGAATGGAACAAGTACATCTCTTCACGAAGAAACTAAAACCAACCCATATGGGATATACTCTTTCAGTTCCAACCCATGTCCTTGAGGCTTTTCCATTTCCTGAAGGAGCCCATACGATGAAATTTGAAGCAGTCGATGCTACTGATAATGCATGGACGTTCTGCCTGTCAACCCGTCTGACTGGAGCATACCCAAAACCCGTTCTTCTACGCTCTTCTTGGCATCGCTTTGTAGAGCAGAAAGGCCTTGTTCCCGAAGACAGGGTTGTCTTCTTCATGGAGAGAGATGACATGGTCAGGAGGTACACGGTTAGAGCTCAACGGAAAGTGATGATCTTGATGGGGCAAGATGTTTGGGTCGATGTCGAGGATCTTCCCCTGTATGGTCTTTGAAGAGTTTGACGTACACGTTGTTCATACGAAAATAGTCCTTTCCACTGCACTAGTAGTTTGTAAATGTAACCTTATAGCTAGCTGGCTAGTTAGGCCCTTAGCGGTAATCAATATCATGCATATTACTGTGTAATTAGTATCTTGTTTGGTTTTCAAGTTTCTTTCCTTTTCTTCTTAATGTATGTGTGCCCCTCGTGCCCTATGAGCTTTGAATCGAAAGAATGTAATATTGAAGCTAATAAAAATAACTATAAGTCTTTTCCAACAAGCCATGCAAGTGAGCATCAATGGGGGAACCAGGACCAGCTGGGACTGGTTCATGTGTTATTTCTCCTGCACTGCTGGCTTTATTGATTCGAGTGAGGCAGAGTTGCTGGCGATATAAAAAGCCCAAGCTTAAGATCCTGGAAACTTACCTTTTATGAGCTTCAATATATTGTTAAGAAGACAGTTGAGGGAAACAATTTTTACACGCTCACTCACACAGAGGGGCTAACTATGCAGTAGACCAACTAGCCAAAAATAGTGTTATTCTTACATTAGACTTCATTGATTGGTTGTAATCTCTTTAATTTGTTGTTTCCTTGTTCGTTAACTCAAAAGGAAGCTATAGAAAATAGCCATCAAGTGAGTGGCTGAAACAGAGGAAAGAGATTAAGCAAAAAAACAGGACAGGTAATAGTCAAGCTAGCTATGAAATCAAGCTCTGCTTTGCTAATGACATGCCATAACTTCCCTCTCTCGAAACGTGAAGAAAGGCCACTGTTCTCAGAGTTGCCATTAATGGAAATAGAATTAAAGATACAGCATCCTCCATGGCCTGGCTGCTAACCGAATCTGATTCCACAACCCAATTAATCTCTAATGCTATCTTAATGGGGCAAACTTCAGTGTCATTTGAATCCATGTCCTCAATCATGCAAGAGAAAACGCACAAGAAACGATCCTATGGGTCTCTCAGAACGCCTCCAATTCCTGCACTTCCTGGTTTCCCTAGGAATCCTCTACATCCCATTTTGCAGTACCATCCTCGTGTTTCTTCCAGCTACTATGAAGCTAGAATTTTTTTTTTTCCTGATGCAAGGGTCCACTGGCTCATTGATCACGGATCCCCTGTATCTTGCGGTTTTTAGACCATTTTCCATGGCAGTAGCCAACTTCCATCGATACTTCTACCAAACACAATTGTAAATATTAATGCACCAAGATTCAAGATACATAAAGGAATTGAATTAATTTCTGATGTGACGGTCAATTGGTTTCGAATATCTTGGATTCTGGATGAATATATTAAGCTAAACAACACTGCAACAGAGACCTCATCTTTAATTCTTTAAGCAATCCAATGCTAGAAATGCTTCTTATTAAAACTTTCAAGCCTCTTCCGGTGGGTTAAATGATGCAGTAAAGATGGTGGCTTGTTGATAGTGATGGGGCAGTGCTGAATTCTATTGTTAGTAGGAGTCGCCATTTTTTTGTCCCGGTGAGGATGATGTGGTGACAGATGGAAGTGACCACGTATCCCCCCGGATGCCACAGGAGATGTTGACATAACCTGATAGTTCGGTGGTTTTGATGGCGGCGTTCATGAAGACATATGGCAAATAGTGGGTAGAAACTGTGATTGTGTTTTTAGGATATTGGTTATGGTTTAAAGTATTTTTTATTTAAAAATATATAATATTTTTTTTTATTTTTAAATAATTATTTTAATATTATCAGATAGTTTTACATAAAAAATTAATTTTAAATAATATTTTTTTAAATTAAAAAAAATCATAGTTTAAATCTCGTTCCCAAGCATACATTCAAAATGTTATATATTGGTTTTACATGTATAAAGTAGACAACCTGCTTTCTATGATACCAAAAAGTATGCTTTGCGACATGATTTTTTTTAAATTTATTTTTTAAAATTTTTACAGTGATTAAAATAAATATTTTTTTTAGAAATTAAGCAATTAAATTATTGATAAAAAATATATTTTCAGTTAAAATTTCATTTTCTTATCCATATATTTCATTTTTGTTTTACAAAAATATGTATTTTTATAAATAGCATAATTTTTCAAAGAAAGACTTAACATAATTAAAATGAAAATTTGCAAGAACTAAAATGACTTCAATCACTAAGAAAAAACTATTTGTTTAACCAAATCTCTCCTTTCTTATTCATGTTTTTTTTCCTAGAATTTTTTTTTAAATTAAAGCTTAGCATAATATGAGAATCAAATATCAATAATTAAAAAAAATATTGTCATGATAATTTTGATCAGAAGTATAAAAAAACAATTAGTTTCAGAAAAATATATAAAAATTAACATAAAAATAAAAAAAATTCTCATTGAATATTCATGAGCAATTTTATTTTATTTTATTTAAAACTTTGCATGTTAGATTTAGATATTTTTTAATATAAATTTATTGAAAATATTACCACAAAAGCTCAAATCTTATAAGGCATAATTGGATTAGTTTTTTAAAATCTTTTTATTGTAATAATCCTAATAAAAAGCATTTTATTATAAAATTCAAAATCAAATTGAGAAAATACTATCTAAATTCAAATCTATTTTTTTTTCATTGAAGGTCAAAATCACCGCTATTGAGTTCCTTCTTTACAATATAATCTATAAACACCAAAATCAAAGTTTTTAATAATTATTTTTTTTAATTTCTCTTCCTTTACATCTTACTCTTGAGCCGAAAGAATCATTTTGATGTAGGACAGAATTGAAGCAGAGGTAGAAAAAGAAGTACAGAGATAAAGAAATCCCTGTAGGAGAGGGATAAATAAAGAAGAATTAAAAGAGAATAGAGGAAGAGTAGAATATCACTGTTCTCTATCAGATTTTTAAAGAGGATGGAAGTGAAAGGAACTATCCATCAATGTGTAACTCAGGGATGCATCATGAAGCAGGAGGAAGATAGAACAGCAATAAATCAATATAGACACCGTTTAGGAATGCGATGCAAATCTTGTTTTTAAAAAAATTAATTTTTTTGGTTAAAATTTAATATGTTTTGTATGTTTTGGATTGTTTTGATGTGCTGATATCAAAAATAATTTTTTTAAAATAAAAAAATCATTGACATGCATTTCGGCACGAAAAATTATTTGAAAAGCACCCGCAACCACACTGTAAAAAAAACTCTTAAAGAAACATGTTTTTTTTTTCTTAATATATAAAAATGGTTGCTATGTAAACTTTAAATTTGCAATTTTATTCTATAAATAAATATAATAATGTTTCTTTTTTTAAAAAATATTTTCAAGACCTTTAAATAGGCTAGAAACTAGAAAAAAATAAAAAAAATAAAAAAATAAAAAAGATTAACACAAAATCCAAAATAAAACTAGAAAAATAATTAAATTAACCAAAACAATATTTTTTAAATCTAATTTTTAGAGATTGAATGGTCCAATGAAAGACAAAGTAGCTTCCATAGAACATTTGGTTGTAGAATCATATGGAAAAGTTTTAGCCAAATCGGATCTTTTTGGTATTGCTTTTTTAAATCATTATCTTAATTTAATATGATTAGATTTTCTCTTCAGCTTAAATTTATCCTATTTATTAGATCACAGGACTTTTAGTTTCTACAAGTTCATCACATTTGTACCTCTACGTACGGGGGCGATTGCATCATAGTGTGTTTCTT
>Ga0325404_1003022_pt1 | contig 17962 bp, 7 predicted proteins | sample PopdelMetagenome_18_FD_205664 | JGI IMG/M metagenome (GOLD analysis project Ga0325404, IMG submission 205664) | Populus deltoides microbial communities from Bellville, Georgia, United States - Xylem-Control-R1 | ecosystem: Host-associated > Plants > Phyllosphere > Stem > Wood/Secondary xylem... | reverse complement strand
ACAGAAGCATGGTTATTTTACCAATGGGTTATGTTTATGAAATAGGGTTGTTTAAGCACCATATTTTGGAAATGAAGGTGGAATGAACATAAGTTGTTGTAGGGTAAGACTGGGGTGCAAAAGAAAGTTAAAAAATAAACAGCTCTGTGTAAATTAATGAAGTCATTTTGGTGGTCTTATGCAAGAAGAAAAACTAGGCAGTAATGGCCAAAAGTGGAAGATACTACATTGTAGGGAGGTTCTAGATGCGGGAAAGTAATGGGTTGTTTCTTGGTTTACTTGTATAAGTTAGGATTATATATTGCATGGAAATGGATGAATATGTGCAAGAATAGGTGCAAAGTTTGAACTTCTTGGTGTGAATTTTCTTTAATTGGGCTAAAATTATAAATTGAATAAGAATCGAAACAATATTCTTATAATGAATTCCTTAGTTATGGTAGCATTGGCCTTGTTAGGCAGTAGTTAGGAGTAACTGAGTGTTTATAGGTCTTAAAAAGTTACACGACACCTTATTATTTTTATAGTGTTATAAAATCTTATAATTGCAAATTATATTTGTATGTTGATTACTGAAATAAAAAGATATAAAATGGCAGCTAAAAATATCATAAATAGTATATTAGCATCCTTTTATGGATAGTCGAGATTATTGATACCTTGTGATTGACCATGTTTGCATGTTACTCTTGTGGATAACAATATCTAAATAAGTTTATTGTTATAAGAAAAATTATATTATATTTAGAATAAAGTTTAAGAGTATAATTTTAGAGGTATTATTTAATCTTTAATATTTGTAATTATATATAATGTGTATTTATAACAATGTATGTTCATTTCAGGATTTCACATACTTGACAAGAGTAATCGTTTTTCTTGTTTATTTTAGTCTTTAACTTTAGGTAACGAATATGTAAATATAAATTGAAATTACCTATTATGTCATATAATCAAATTAGTAGTATTTTAATCATCTAGGTAGTGATCTAGTGGTAAGAATTTGGGACTAAGAGGTTTGCTCCCTCTGTGGTTTTAGATTCGAGTTCTGTGGTTACTCATATAATGGTCACTGGAGGCTTACATGGTCGTTAACTTCAGGTCCTGTGGGATTAGTTGAAGTACGCGTAAGCTGGCCCGGACACCTACGTTAAACTAAAAAAAAAAATTAGTAGTATTTTATCATGTGAAATGAATACATGATATGATTTTATATTTTATGTTAATTAATAATTGAATGGAGAATTGATTTTGTCGATATATAAAATGAGTTTGTTTAATTATGAATCGAGTTGAAATAAAATTGTATTACATATATTTGTGTTAAATTGGTTATGTGAATTGTAAATTATATATTAAGTTTGTTTTTTTTTTCCTTACAAGTTGAAAAAATACCCCTGTCAATGCAATTTTAAGGTGGCGCAGGTCTCGCCTATGCATCTTAAGAGATAGTGCATGGCTTCCATGCGCCTCTCTTGATCGCGCATGCTCTGCCTGTGCCTGTCTTGGCTTCCATGCGCCTCTCTTATCAGTCACTGTCTTATTTGTTCATAAATAAGTTTGTGTTTTGAGAGAATTTATAAAGAACTCTGAGAAATGCAGCTGCTGCTTGGTTGCCTTGTATTGGCCAGCTCAAAAGGAATTAATTCCTAGACACACACCAGTGTTGTGGAAAAACCAGCAGATCAGGCGAACACCCTATGGCAGTCGGAACATCTGAAAGCAGACATATTTGGGAACTTGCACTGCTTTGTCTTACTTCTTGTCAGTGACGGATAAACAAATAATTCTCTCTTTTTATTTGCGTAATTTCTTTTATTATTTTAGATAACAGATCACTCCATAGCTGTGGGGTTTCATCGTTTCGAAGGAAAATTCTTACGAGATTGAACTTTAACAACACTATATATATTGTTCATGAGGAACAATATTTTGTTCCTTTATTATTTATTATGCTAACAATTTACTAATTCCTTTACTATTTGGAGTGTCTCATATTCCAACAGTACAAAGAGTGACATGGGAAGATGACTGCACAATTTCTTTTCCCTTCGAATTGACAATCCAACACATATCCTTTCCTTGTAAGAATGAATTCCATTTCAAAATAAAATAAAATAATATATATATGTTTCTCACTGACTTTACGGGATTAACTTGCCGTCCAACTTAAAACTTCGGGTGTCTTCTTAATAAATAATAAGCAAAGCTAGCATATTGAGATATTTAAATGGTTTAATTTTGTATATGCCAATGTTACTAAGCATGTATTGGTAAAACATAAGCCAAAACCACTTTCCTATGGAGTTTTAATTTGCAATAGAACATGATAGTGAAAGCACTACTCCTGCATACTCTCTCTTTTTAAGACAAAATATTTCAAATTCAGGAAGTAAAATATACATATGACTGTTTTTTCTTTCCTTATAGTTTTTCAAGCATTTGGGCTCGTATTTGTTGATGTATAGTGATTTCGAAGGCGAACTTCTTGTTCAATCTATCTCACCTTGATTTTTCATCATGGCCGGGGAGAGAGAGAGAGAGAGAGATTGTTGAAATAGAGGAGGATTATTGTAAATGAATAGTTTCAATTTAATTACTAAGTATTTTTTTAAAATTAAACAAGATACATGCATGAGAAAAAAAGAAATGGAGAGGCCGAGAGCAAGTTGGAGATAGAATAAAAAAAGAAAAAGAAAAAAGAGATTGTTGAAATAAAGAAAATTGTTGTAGAAGGGTTGGTGACTCTACAATTATAATTAACCACACTTTCACTCATTTAATTTTTATAAAATAAACAAAATACCCAAATTAATATTTAATTATCTTTTTCTTGTTTCTCCCGTTGTTATTTTGGAAAAAACAATGAATTAGTGGGAATGTATGGTGTCGGATATCACTCCCCCTGTACATGGATACAGCTTCTTGGAGTCCAACAGTACTCTCTAATTGTATAATAAGCTTCCACGTGGATCGATCATGTCGAGTCTTCCTGTCTCTTTAATGGGGGCTTAGCCATATTTTAGGCTGTTCATCACATACGTCATGCAATTAATCAATGATTTTACTAGCGAGGGAAAATAGAGGAAAACAAGCAAGTGTCATTTAAAGTAGACAAGGCTAGTGATGTCACTGTGCCTCACTGCTTTCAGATCCATCGCTAAAATATGAGTGACAAACAACGTAGACTAGTAGAAAACGAAAGAGGAGGCTACGATGGCTACCTAATTGTCTTATTAAAAGAGAATCAACTCATATTTTATGTCTAATTGATTTTTAAAAAAAAAAAACAATTATGTGATTTTGCTGGTACCGTAAGCATCTGTAGGGGAGTTTTCTATGGTGATGAGAGAGTGACTTTATTGCTAAAAAACTTGCAAATTGGAGGATTTTAATCATAGATTGGAGACCAAGCGGGAAGGTTGTTGATTGGGTTGTCTTCTTTCCTCTGTGTGATGAGAAATCTTTTTTCTTGGAAGATTAGGGCATACTGATTGCATAATAATTTGGTTTGGCTGTTCTTTAAGGAGTTCAAATCCAATCCAAAAGAGTTGTTGTTTGAGGAGATGCTGGTCATTTTAAACGTTGAGGCCAATTATTGTAAGCTAAAAAAAGGAGAAAAAAAAAACCTGTTCAAAAGGGTTAAAGAAATGCAAAGGACAAACTTTTTTCATTCTGCCTTTCTTTTGCATCAGAATTATTAATTGACTTAGACTATAAGATTGCAGTTGTTGAGCCATTGGACCAATCAATAATACAGCAAGTGGTCAATGAACAGCAACTCAATTAGCATATGAAAAGACCGAATAACTTTAGGATTTGTTTGATAAAAAATAATATGAATTATATTTTAGAGTTTTATATGAAATGGTTATGAGTTTAAATTTTATTATTTTCATTTTATTTTATAAAAATTAAGTGAATGTAGTGTGAGCAAAGGTAGTATGAATCTATGTAGTTTCAACCTCAAATGATTTTCATCTGAAATCTTAAGTTATTAGGTGATATGGGTGTGTGTAAGTTTCAAGTTAAAAAAGCTTTTACTCGAGAGGGTGTGTTAGAGAATTATATAAATCATATCCTGAGATCTCACCTAATAGCTTAAGCTTTTAGGTTGAATTGATTCTTTGACATGATATCAAAGCCTTATTGATCAAACAGTCATGAGTTCGAATATCACCACCCTCATTTTATTTGAAAAAATTAAGTACAAAGTAATATGGATCTGTGCAAGTTTCAAGTTTAAAAGACTTTCACTTGAATGAGTGTGTTAAATGATGAAATAAATCATATATCGAGACCTTATCTAACAGCTTAAGTTATTAAATTGAGATAGTTCTATTGATATAATTTCATTATGAATAAAAAAAACAATAAAACTATATGGAAAGTAGCTAGCATAATTTTAGGATGAAAAAAGGGGGAGATATTGCATGAGTACTTTTAAACCAATTGGAAATGTAATTTGAAGTTCGTGTGGCGTCAATTAACTTTTGGGTATACTTTGGGCCCTATAGTTACTTCAATATTTCATTCTATGTATAATCTTTGAAAGCTTCTTTCAATGATAATGTTGTGCATGCATGTCCTAGAAATGTTGGCCGCTTCCTTATATTTGTTTTGATGGGTCTAACTTGATATATGAGAATTTAAAACAAAAGGGTTAGAAGTGAGAGAAATAGAAAGCTTTCCTTAGTTTTTGGTGGCAATTTCTGTAATACATGCAGATGGAGAGAAATTAAAACCTATAGGGTTAAAATTAAGAACTTTAAATATAAGGAGTTCATGTGGTGCATTAGAAAAAATAGAGGGACCAAGATGAATTCGACCCTAAACTTTTACTTTGTTAGGTCCAGCCCAATGAGTCTTGCTCTTGAAATTTCAAATTTAAGCCCAATACATTAAATTGAATTTCAATGGAGTTTGGTTCACAAATCCAAGCCTAATTAATTATACCAAGACGGCATAGCTAATCAGAAGCTGCTTCCAAGAATCGAGAAGAGGTTTCATCCTCTAGTATATAGAAAAGGGAGAGGGGAGCACATAATTCCACATTATTTACTCTTACATGATTTGATGATGAAACTTTCTAGTGGAAATCTCAGGTTTTAATTGATGGTATTTTTATTCGGAGAAATTTTCTTATTTTTTCTTTTTATAAATTATAAGATTTCATTTATCTAAATAAATTAAATAGGATGTCAGCCTTATTACAACGCAGTTACACTTCAAATATATAATTAGAAATCTAAGAACATATATAAAACACCAATTGTGACAAATTTCATGATAATGAAACTGAGAGATAACTCTTTGAAGAAAACAGAACTACATAATCTGTATATGACCACTTCGATAACCTAATCAGCCACTTCAATATGAGAGTGAGAAACATTATTGCGCAATCTACCGTTTCTTTACTTCCAGATAGCATTAACAATAGCACACCAGGCCAATCTAAGTAAAGTAGAGCCAAATTTCTTCTTCTGTAAATGCAAAACAACCCATTGGAATTCAGTATTTTAGCTATCAGCATTCTTGAAAATCCCAGAAATATGCATACTTTTCCTCTAGACTTTGGAAAACTAACAACCAATAAAGGGATGATCTCTGTTTTCACAAGCCGCACCATAAAACAAGCAATCTGTATTGATATTTCTCCCTATAGTAGCTTGCCTAGAGACTTGCTACGCAGATGATTAAGAATTGCAAGCCAAGCAATAAACCTATACATGGGAATATTAAGATACCCCTGACAGGTTTATACCACTGAACTCTTGTACCCTTAGAAATTCTTCCATAAACACAATCTTCTAGAAACCATATGTACAAATCATTATGGATCCATCAAGCAAAGCTCACCTAACGTTATACATGAGGGTTTTTTTTTCTCGTGATTCAAGTTTAGATATGGGATGTCATCCTTCTCAAAAGACTCAGCCCAACTATTGACTAATTTTAGACTTCAAGGAAGGAGAACGTAAAGGGAGGGAGAAATATAAAAAAGCCACCACTTTTGAGTAAACCTGCAATAGATCCAATCAAAACACCCATTACTAGATATATATAATTACCTATTCATACTCAAACAGAGATGAATACTATTCGCTCATAAATCATAAATTATTCATTTTCTAAACCATAAAATACACAAAATTCAAGATTGTGTATTTACAATGTCTTAGGCATGCACTTCATCTTACACTAGTTTGGAAAGGTTTTAAATATAACATTGTTGTCGAGAATATGATTATGGATGCACAAGCTATGATGGATGATATGAGGTAAAAATTGTTGAAAACCAATGTCATGTATAAGAAGGCTGCTGATACACATTATTGTGCTAAAATATTCAAGGAAGAAGATAAGTGTTTTTTTTTTAAGGAGAGATTCTCAGTAGGGTTATATAGGAAGTTGTAGCATATGAAATATGTTCCTTATACCCATAATGGAGAGTAATAATGGAGAGTAGAGCATAAGAAAAAGCTATAGTCTTAATGTTCTTACTACTGTTGCGCAGGTTTGTGGAGTTAGGTTTCCTATTTACCTACAATGAAGGAGATACCCTCACCAGGCAGGCGGTCACGAGTCATAATTGTTGGAAGTAAAACAAGTATGGTATAAAATCGACACAATAATATAAGGTTAAGAATTTAAGAATAAAAACAAGATTGAGAGAAATATATATTTTTATTAAGTGTTTTTTTTTCTAAACTCTCTTAGCTATTTTCTTTTCTTTTGTACATATTAGTAATATTGAATTACAAGTCTTTTATATGAATAAAATCCTAGATAATTAAGGAATTAAATTAATATAAAAAAATCTAATATGAATAGAAATTATATTTTATCAACTAAATCGGTTGATAAATTCTAATTTTTCATAATTTAAAATTTGGTTTACTTTCAATAATAATTCACTCTCCACAAGTCCATTTTGAAATTGACTTATTCGGTCGGCCAATCGTTGAGAATGTGTACGAGATACAATAAGGGACCAATATCTTAAGAAGGCCTTTGTCTAAAGCTTTGAATGAGACTTCATATCCGAAACGTAAGAAGGATCTGAATAGAAAGTCATTCAAAACTTGATCAAAGAACCAACATTTATTAAAAAAACGTATCTATTAATGATTATGCTTATGTTATTGCTTTAGATATTTATCTTTTCCAATAAAAAAATATGTTCCATTTTCCAATATGCATTGTTTTCATAAAAATCTTTGCCATGCGAATGGCAGCCCGGACCTCCATCATAATAGTTCCTTGCTGAGTTTGGGCTCCCCTGTGACTAGAATATCTTGACGTGCATCAAGAGATGGAGCATCATAAGAACCTATACTCGGGTTCCTATCAAGTATTTCTTTGGTGAGCAGCAAGTGACATTTCCTAGATTAATGAAAGCCAAAGTAAACTTGCATGCTTTGCTAATTCATGAAATGGAAAAGATTTATTGATCTTTCTTCTTTTAGAATCTAAAAATAACAAACATTGAGGTAACCATTGTCATATGCGCCTAAACTTCTCACACTGTCAACCTGCATATTGTTTACTTCAAATTCTAAGGTGGAATGACCACATGTGTGGTTTAGGATCAGAATGTTTTTTAAATACTAATTTTGGTTATTTCATAATTTCTGACCTCTTCCCTTATCATATTCAGGTTGATGAATGTTCAAAATTAAAAAAAAAGTTCTAAACAAATCATAAATTTTAGTGAACATAGAGATAATTGAGGAAGAGAAAGGGGACTAACAAGAATATTTATAACCTTTTTCCCAAGTGACTAAAGGATATAATTAAAAAAAAAAGAAAAGAAAAACTTGTCTATATGCGCATGCATCCCCCATGACACTATTATTTTAGTCCATTTCCAAGAGTTCTAATCAACTTTAGTCATAAGGTTCATTTTAAACCTTAATGAATTTAATGAAATTTTTTTAATGTATTGTTGAATTCTTGTGACAAAATATTGGTTATTTTTTATGATTTTTTTCATTGCGTATTATTATGAATGGTTACAAAGATCAGAAGTATTGGGATCTAAATCGTTGTGTGGTAACCCTTGGGGTATCACGCCATTAATGATTTATTTTTTATATGGAATGAGGTAAGAATCAATACCTCGCAATGAGGTTGGTAGGATTGAGTTGCAACAAGTTTATCCAAGATGTAATGATCAGTATAAAAATTTAATATTGTGGTGTTGTTTGTAAATGTTGTGTTATGATGTTTGAGCTAGCATTGTTTTCGGTTTGTTATGTTATGTGTGGATGTTGATTTTGATTTGTCATGTTGTGAGCTGATATTATTTTTGTTTTGTTATGTCATGTGTCTATATCATTTTTTATCTCATATATTGTGTTTTGATGCTTATAACACAACATTTAATTGTGTATTAGTTACTTTATTATTCATAAGTCTAACTAGGATAAATATGAACCATTATTGGTCATTATCCTACGTTAATGATGAGTGGGGAATAAATTGATTTATACATGACTTTGTATTGAATTAAAAATAACTTTTAAAAAAATATGTTTCCTTGTAATTTTGTTATGGATTAGTTGTTTTATTATTCATAAATTCACTAGGATAAATGAACCGTCATTGGTTATTATCCTAGGTTATTAATGAGTGGGTAATAAATTTATTAATACATGACTTTGTCATGTCTAAAATGTGTTTGTTTTAAAAATAATTTCAGGTAGTTTAGTTGTGTATTAATTGTTTTATTATTCACAAATCCATCCAAGAAAAATGAAACTATCATTGGGCATTATGTTAATGACGAGTGGGTAATAAACTAACTAATACATGACTTCATTGTGTTAAAAAATATTTCTAAAATATATTTCCTTTAATGCAATTGTGTATTAGTTATTATATTATTCACATATTCACTCCGGATAAATGAACCCTCATTGTGCATTATCCTATATTTATAATGAGTGGGTGATAAATCGATTAATACCTATCCTTATTGTGTTCAAAATGTGTTTGTTTTTAAATATAATTTCGATTCTTTTAGTTGTGTATTAGTTGTTTTATTATTCACAGATCCACCCAAGATGAATAAACCATCTTTGAGCATTATCCTAGTTTAATGACGAATAGGTAATACTACCAGAAGATTGGCAAATACAAACGGAAACACCAACAGATTTTTTCCATCGATATATTGCGGTGATATTTACCAAACAAATTTTTCCATTGCTAACTTCATCGGTAAATATCGACAGAAATATATCGTCGGTATATACCGAGGGAATCATACTCGGAAAAGAAGGAATTAAAACAAAGTCAAAAAATGCGATGACGTTTCATTTATACTGACGGTATTAATACCGTTAGTAAAATACATTCCTAAACTCGTTGGTAAATTGTTCACTTCTCCTTGGCACTATTCATCATGTCAATTACAAAAAATATCACCAACAAATTAATTTCGTCGCTATTTTTCAGAGAGCTCTGGAAATGTTCACTTCTCAATTGCACTGTTAATTATTGTTATTTACAGGTGAAATTACGACGGAATTGAAAAGTCATCGGTAATATTCGGGGTGTTTCTAAAATTTTTTGATTAAATTAAATATTACAGACAGAATTACCGACGGATTGAAATGTCGTCGGTGATATTTGGGGAGTTTTCTAATTTTTTTTTATTAAATTAAATATTACAAATGAAATCACTAATGGAATAATTAAAAATATTAATATTTAATTATCTATTTGTAAAATGCCCTAATAAAAAGACTAGAATCCCTCATTTCACAACAGACGTGCTTCATCTTTTTCTTATTCTTATGTAAAAAACATCAACATCCCTTTCTTTCTTTCTCTTCTCTTCTCTTCTCAACTCCTTAACGCATAGATATGTTTTCTCCTTTTTTCTTCTTTTCTCTTCTTAGTTTCTTTAATTAACATACTTTATGCATTTATTTTTCTTTTCTCTTCTCAACTTTACTTGCAATTACATTAAAGTAAGATTATTTTTTTTGTTCTTTTTTGTGTTTTTTTTTGCTTTTTATTTTTTTATTTTTTTTGTTCTTAATAATTTTTTGAATGTTGTTGTAAGATTTTTTTTGTATGAGATCAATTTTATTGGATTTTGTTTCAATTAAATTATTTTATTTGTTGCTAGATTATGGGTTCTAAAATAGGTTTTCTAGGTTATGTGAAAAGTGTTTTTAGTTGATTTATTTATTTGTTGTTGTTTATTTTTTTTGTGTTATTTATTTGTTCCAAATTTGTTTGAGTTGATTTTCTTCTTTTTTTTTCCGAGCAACTCAATTCCTGAGTATTATGGAGTGTTGATTTATAATATTTTCTTTGTTTTCTAGTTCTGTTAAATAGATTTTTTTTCAAATAGTTTTAAATAATTTCCAACGGATTAAGTTTGTTGGTATATTCCAGAGAGTTAGAAAAACATTACTGCAAATTCTATTATTTCATTGTTTAATCACCGATGGAACTGCATACGGTATTTCTATTGTTTATATGACAGGCTTCTCAAAGGAAATACCGATAAAATGAAGTGAATAAAAAAAATTTGACGTGTTTTTCCAGTCAGTAAATCTATCGATAATAAATATTTTTTATTACCGACGAACTTATTGACAGACCAAAAATTGCCGATGAGAGTTTTACAGATGGAGCATTTTTATCTGTGAGCTCGTCGGTAAATTCATTGCCAATAGAATGATAGTATAAATTCTGTTGATAAATCTAAGAATTCTAGCAGTGTAATAAATTAATTAATACTTGACTTTATTGTGTTAAAAAATGTTTCTAAAATATATTTTCTTTAATGAAATTGTGTACTAGTTATTTTATTATTCACATATACACCCAGGATAAATGAACATCATTGCGCATTATCCTATATTTATAATGACAGAGTGATAAATTGATTAATAAGTGTCCTTATTGTGTTCAAAATATTTTCAAACATATCATGGTTTTCCTTATAATTTTTTCTAAAAATAAAAATTACAAGAAAGAAATTTTTCTTTTCTTGTGAATTTGAACCCTTGGATTCGAGGGTGCCTCGATAATACCTTTTCAAGCTACTCTTCCAGCTTTTCAATCAATTGCCTTCAAAAAAGAAAGTCACTTACGGTGACAATATTGTTTTTTATTATAAAAATGTAAATATTTTATGAACCTTAATATTAATGCTTAATTATAAATATTATTTGTAAATATTCATTTGTTGTTTGAATTTGACTTTTCTATGTTTATGTTGATATGTACATTAAATTTATGCTTGTGTATTTATTTCTAACACCTTTCTTCGATGATAAAATGCAAGTGACTTTAGGCAAGATAAATGTAATTCCACGTAAAATAATTGAATATAAGTGGTGGTTTTCGAGTATATTTCTATGAATTTAATATTAAATAAGCTTATGTCTATTAATTATTTATTATTTTTCCAAGTCCATTGCATGCGTTTCAAAAGTAAGGACAAGGCCTTGTTATCATGCCTAAGTCTCTCAAATTAATGTCTTGGTTTGTGATAATCTCTTAATATTGATAACAAACACAAATATATCACTATAAGCAAACTCTTAGCTTCTTAGGATATTAGGTGTAACGTTTTGAATTAATGAATTGAAAAATACAATAAAGCCCTTAGAGGCTTAAAGAGAGGGTATAAATGAATGAGGAGTGTTGTAGTAATTGTATAAAGAGATGATAAATATAAATAGAAAAAAAAACAAAAGAGGGATCTGAAAATTTGAGAGAGAAACGGTAGGAGAGAAGGGAGAAAGAAAAAGAAGAAGAGAAAAGAGAGAAATTACAAAGGAAATAGAAAGGAGTTGGAGGAAATAAGTAAAAAGGTAAGATTATGTATAAATATGTGTTAATTAAGCTTTAATTTTGGTTTTTATAAATGTTAGGGTTATGAAGTTTGTGTTTTGGGTTTGATTGATGATTTAATTCGAATGTTGTAGAGTTAATTGTTATGGGTATTTGATTATTTGGATGATTTTGAGTTAAGATTTTGTTTGAATGATGAAATTGTGTTAGGAATTTGGAGAGAACAGTAGGTTTCTGTTAAAAATTCTGGGTTGGAGGTTGAAGATGATAAAATTTCGGTTTGGTCCCTCAATTTTGAAAAATTACAGTTTAGTCCCCAAAATTTGGAAAATTTACATATTGGTCCCTGGAGCCTATTCCGAGATTCTGAACAGAATAAAATATGAATTATGGGCAGAATTCCTGTATAGTTATGAAATTTTAACACTTTCAATTTAGTCCTCCAATTTGACAAAAATTACAATTTGACCCTAAAAATTTGGTAAAATTCAGATTGGTCCCTAGCTGTAATATTAGCTTTTTCAGATTGGTTTGATGAATAATTAAGGGTTATTTAGTGAATTACTATTATGTTTTATTATTTGCTTTATTATGGATTAGATTTTGGGAAAATCGTTAATTTTGGGTTTTTGAGAAAATAACTAGTTTAGTCTAAAAACATTTAGGATTATGGAATATACCCTTAGATAAGTGTATTAAATAGGTTATATGTTCTTTTGAGTCATTCTTGAATATGTTTCCTTTATATTCAGATAATCCTGATATTCTACTAGCGGGACGTCAGTAGGATTTCTTTCGATATCAGCTTTGAGTTTTGTTGCTTTCGAGTCAGGTGAGTGGATAATTTTCCATATGCATGAGAAATATTATAAATATTTGATTTGTTAATGTGAATTGGATCATGCTTGATAATATATATGTTGATTATTATCCTTGTTTTGATAAAGCATAATCAATTGTTGAATCTGAATTTTTGATATGAACCAGTATATATTTTGAATTGAATTCTGAATTGATAGCTCCTCATTTGATTGATGTCATGAGTTGAGCCTTGAGATATGAATATGTTTGTTTGATTATGATTATGAACCTATGGTATGTTAGTCAGAATACCCATGCTAACAGGGTAGTGTTAGTCTTTGTGCACATCGTATATGAACCCTAGTTGGTCGGGGGAGTCACCAACCTATGTGGACTGATCATCCCATAGTACGGAGCCTCATGCTCATTGCATTTTGATTTTCTGACGAGCTTTACCTTCTGATATTCTTGTTATGGCCTATTTGATAAACTTTCTTATAAGAACCTAGAGCCATACTTGTATATATATTTCTCATTGTTTTATTACCTCGTGTGTATATATTGAACGTTATCTACTCACTGAGTTGTTGAACTCACCATCTCATTATTTATCCTTTTTCAGGCTTATAGCTTGATAGCAGGTCATTTTTTTGGACCTTCAGAACCTGCTCTTTGGTTGTACTTTGTACATTTCCTTTATGTCTAGTTAGTGCTCCAAAACTCTGAACTTATATAAACTCTTGTATTAAGACAATTCAATTATATTATGAAGTTGATTTTGTTATAAATGCTGCGTTGAACTCTGATTAAGCTAGGATAAGATTGTGTGTAAGTTTGGGTTCGCATAGGTATGGAACCTTGGACAGAAACTTTGTCTATGTGCCTGTCATGGATCCCAGATTCGAGTCGTGACAAACTTAGTATCGGAGCTTTAGGTTAAAGAAACACAAAAAAAAATATTAAATTAAATTTTGTAATAAGTGGAGCATTAGGATTCGTATCGTCTTGTTTGTTGTTTTTGAAATTTTGAATTATCATCAAGCATGTCCTCTTCCTTGTGATAGATATGCTTTCCTATAATTTTGTGATAATTATCATGCTATTGTTCTAGCATGACTTGAGTGCTCTCACTTTTATTTTAGGAGATGTCGAGGAATAGACGAATAGTTGATACTATTAGATTAGAGGATGATCAGGATGATGTCCCTATTATGCGGTTGAGAACTGCAAGGCAGAGAAGGAGACGCGGTGCACCCGTGCCTCAACATGTTGAGGAGGTACCTCCACCAGTGAAGGAAGAGCCTTAGGAGATAGAAGAGGAAGATATTCTTGATGAAACAGGTGTGGGGGTAGCTGACCTTAAGCCTGTTACAGAGTTTTAGCAACTTAGCCAGGTTGTGCGGACCTGAATAGAGTTTTCTATGGAGAGAGATAGAAGAAGGGATAGAGATGTACCCTCGACATCTGACATAACCAAAAGATTGATGTCTTTTCCCAAGTGCAAGAGTGTCGAAGTAATAAATAATCAGGCAAGACTGGGGTCGAACCACTTGGAGATTAATTGTATAAATTATATATAACAACAACAATAGTAACAATAATAACAACAACAACAACAACAACAACAACAACAACAACAACAACAATAATAATAATAATAATAATAAAGATGAAGATGAAGAAGTTGATGAGAACTTTGATATGAAAGATTAACGTAAGGATTAAACAATGATAATAACAAATGTCAATGTTAGAGGATCCACTAATGATATTTCAAACAAGTATAGTATAAACTCTTATTATTCAATTGAAAACCACACACAAGGAGGTTCCAATCAGATTATAAATTGTTAACATGATTACATTAGTTATCTTATTCGAATAATGCTAATACTTGTAAATGTTGTCAGGCATTCATGATCATAACTTATGTTAACAACAAATCAAGTTCCTTTCATAGCTTAGGTGTCAGTTATACCATACAGTATGGCCTGTGAAAGTGCCAAGTATTTGTTGTACCAAGTGTTATACAACATAAATCTAGATTAACCATTTAACAAGCAAAGTATTAAAAGTGAACAAGATAACAAATATAAAGCATGTTATTATCCAACATTAAGGTCCATGTTAAGTTTATATTATACTTATTCTTACACCATTAGTGTACCCTTTTCACCTTGACATAATTAACCTAGCTAGACATAATGAAAGAAAGAAATATAAATAAACAAGGAAAGGAAATGAAAAGCATAAGCAAGAGATTAATATAAGCAAAACTTAAGCATTACAAAATATAAAGAGAGCAAGAGCATGATCTTAATCTGAACATCAAGATGCCTAAATACATGGTAAATGCCTCCTTTTATAGGCCAAAATTCAGAACTATTGATTTGTTGACTAATTGATGAATGGGTGGCCACATCTTGACTTGGTGACAATTCTTATCTTCTTGTCTGCTAAAAACATCATTGATAACGTAATGATTTGAACAGACTTCAATCATGAAAGTTCTAGGGAATTGTCTCATCTTTCCAGGGTAAATATTTGAGATTATTTGGACTTCTATAACTCGAGATATGGGCTGGACACTGAACAATGTCTGGGCTGTAGGACAGATTCGGACTTCTTCGTTGTTGTTACAATTTGGACTTGAAAACGGCCTTGTTAAATCTTGGGCACCGCATGAAAGTTGTAGGCCTATGTCTTACCTTTCCATTCATATAAAGTAAAACTAAATTCGAGATCTACAGCTCCAGATATGACCCGATTACCGAACAATGTTCTAGTTTGGACTGCACCAACATCTCTTTTCTAAGTTTGGCCATCTCTTTGTCCTTTCAATTTCAGTACTTCAACTCATCAATCAATTCTTTCATTTATGTGATAGGCCTACATTTAAGATGAACATTTACCATAAATTAAAGGTATCTTATATTATTAGATATGTTATTATAAAACATGCTTAGTTAAGGAATTATTGATACTTCAAGTGCAAAATGATGATATAAAACCTTGATAAAAATGCACTTTTAAGTACTAATCAACATCCCACACTGTTCAGGGATTTAATGTGTTGTTGAATGACTTCATAAAGTTGGCACCTCCTATTTTTACTGGGATGGATAGTTCAGTGGATCCTCAGAGGTTCTTAGATGATATTTGGCGATGGTGTGAAGCTTTGGGATGTACAGACCACCGAGCTGTGAGTTTGGCATCATTCAGATTGGAAGGAGATGTGGCAGTCTCTTGGTTTGAGTCTAGGAAAAGAGCAAGACCAGTAAAGGCTCAGTGGACATGGAAGAAGTTTAGCTCCATGTTCTTAGACAGGTTTTTCCCTCAGAACGTCAGGGATGCTCGACTTTATGAGTTTGAGAGGCTATCTCAGGGGAGCATGACAGTGGATGAGTATGATCTGAAGTTCACTCAGCTGTCTAGGTATGCAGAACATCTTCTACCCACTAAGTGGAGGGTGAAGAGATTCATTAGAGGACTCAAATCCTCTATGTATAAGGTGATGGTGTCACAGGTGTTTCCACCTACTCCTTAGCTGTTGATAGCGCCAGTTTGATAGAGGCGTGAGAATTAGAGGACATGACTGCAGGCCAGCCTAAGAGGCCTAGAAAAGAGGGTTAGTCTTTTAGGCAACAGGGATTCAGTGCAGGTCCGTCTAGGGGACGAAGTGGCCGTCAAGGCTCATGGGTTCAGAAGAGGTTTAGACAGAGACCGTCAGTTAGTGGCTCAGGCGGTCAAAGTGCAGTATTGGTACTCAAAGTTTAGTTCAAACTGCACCTCGTAGTTCATTTGTTTCACCTAGTGATAGTTCTTCATGTCAGCACTGTGGAGGAGGTCATACTAGTGCAGAGTGCTACAGAAGGACTGGGGCTTGTTTTAGTTGTGGCCAGATAGGTCATAAGATCAGAGAGTGCCCGAGGAGACAGTTGTCAGCTTCGGGATTATCTGCTTCAGTCCAGCATCCTATTCAGGCACCATCGACGAGCCAGTTTGTGGCTCATGGAGGTAGAGGTTTTGGTGGTCGTGGTCAGAGAGGCCGGGGTACAGGTGATAGAGGTCAAATACAGCAGGGTCAGGGGCATGCCAGAGTTTTTGCCTTGACTCAGCAGGATGCTCAGGCATCCAACACAGTTGTTTCAGATATTCTTCCTGTTTGCTCTTTTGAAGCAAAAGTTTTGTTTGATACAGGTGCAACCCATTCATTTGTGTCTCTATATTTTTCCATGAGGTTAGATAAATAACCAACCTTGTTAAAATCCCCAATTTCAATCTCCACTCCCTTAGATGAATTAATATTAGTGAAGTACGTGTATCTGGATTATGAAATAGAGATTGGAGATAAGATCTTTATGGGAGACTTAAATGTCTTAGATATGGTTGATTTTGATGTGATTTTAGGAATGGATTGGTTGGCAAAGCATAGGGCTTCGGTAAATTATTGGGGTAAGAAAATAATGTTTGATCTAGATGAAGAAGTTTGGTTGGTATTCAAGGATATAAGATTTGGTCTCCATCAATTATGTTGTCGGCTATCTCGAGGAAAATAGCCCGAAAAGGAGTATAGTGCTACCTAGCATATATAGTGGATGTAGAGAAAGAAGTTCCTCAATTAGACCAAGTCCCTATAGTTAAGGAGTTTATTGATGTCTTTCCCGATGACTTACCTGGATTGCCTCCGTATAGGGAATTTAAGTTTTGTATTGATTTGGTGTCGGATACTGAATCAATATCAATGACATCATATAGAATAGCGCCAGCAGAATTGAAGGAGCTAATGGAAAAACTGCAGGATTTGTTGGATAAAAAATTTATCCGACCGAGTATAAGAGGTGCAAGCTCCCCTGCATTTCTTGCTCAATCATAAAATGCTCAGTTTCCATCACATTAATCACTTACATAAGCGCTTGAACTTGCCCTTCAAGTCAGTCATGTGCTCGCTCCTGGTGACTCGGAAATAATAATCTGGGTAGTCAGCCTGGTAGATAAAATTAGCTGGATTGGCAGTGCCAATGGCTAGAGTTGTCGCTGGACTTTGTGCTGCTTGAGCACCTTGAGACGTCTGATCTGAAGCCATTGTTCAACACTTGATTTGTGTGAGTTTGCTCAGGCTCAGAGGGCAAATAGAATAGGCGTTATGCATTGAATTTAAGGACCCGTTTGACATTCAAGTACAGCTGCCTTCAAGCGTGTCATGCTCAGTTAAATGGTCTGAAACCAGAAGCGTGGGACAGGACAATCTCCATACTTCTGACAAAAAGATTGACGAGTTTTGACCAACCAACCACCTCATTTAATGAGCTGTTGCGATAATTTGCCTCCTGCA
>Ga0325404_1003017_pt1 | contig 17978 bp, 13 predicted proteins | sample PopdelMetagenome_18_FD_205664 | JGI IMG/M metagenome (GOLD analysis project Ga0325404, IMG submission 205664) | Populus deltoides microbial communities from Bellville, Georgia, United States - Xylem-Control-R1 | ecosystem: Host-associated > Plants > Phyllosphere > Stem > Wood/Secondary xylem... | reverse complement strand
TCAATATTCTTAGGTACCACATAAACTCCACTGACATATCCCCACATCTTCTTACCCTTAAGAAAATTTCTCATTACATAGCTCCAATACGAATAGTTCTTCCCATCCAACCTCACACTCACAGACTAAAGCGAATCATCTCGTTCAGTAGCCATAATCAACAATCACAGAGAACCAGAATGCAAAAGCAGCGGAAAACAAAATACTAAATTGCAGAAACTGAACAGAGATTGCAGAAACTAAACAAATATCTTATCAAAATTATACGATTACTCCAAAACACAGAACAAATTTGCAGAAATTGAACGCAAATACCAAATTGCAGAAGCTGAAGGGAAGACAAAATACCAAAATAATTGCAGAAACTGACGAAATATCAAATTTTGCAGAAGCGGAAGACAAAATCTCAGTCCAAAAAATTTTCGGGATCCGCGGAGCTGTGTTCGGGATTAAGTCTCGTTCCATAAAACCAGCACTGATACCATGTTAAAATAATTAAGCTCAAACACAAAAAGGAGGCTAGAATTCTGAATAATATGTATATTATGAGTGCTTAGTCTTAACCTAAATACAAACAAAGTATATATAGGTTAAATTGAAAGTACTATTCTATCCTTAATAAATAAAACTAGATAAATATTATTTAACAAAAAGATGATGTAAAGGAAATCCATTAACCTGTTCAGTCGCTTGGTTAGCTGGGAGAGATCATGCCATTTTCTACACCAACGTGACACAACCCAAGTACGGTAGCTTTCACTTCTTTCTTTTCTTTTCTTTTCTTTTTTCTTCCAAATCCCAAGTACGGTAGATCATGCCATTTAACTTTTGGGTTTCCCAAGGCAGAACCTTTAATTGATCAAGACAAGTAACCTTGAGCTTTACAAATCAACAGATCCAAATCTTTCAAAATCCAAAGAGGTGGTAGTTTCATCAAATCCAAATGCTCCTCTTCAAACTGTTTTCCCAAAACAAAGAGGCGGTGATTTCAAAAACTCCTCAAAATAATTTCCAAAGCAAAACAATTTTTAGTAATATTTTTCATAAAACAATTTTCAAAAGATTTGACATGAGTTTTTCATGTGGGAATTTGAATTTTCTTTGATACATTCAATATCAGAATCGAAAATACTGAAAATAGCTTGCTATGTGGCAAAAGATGTAAAGGTTTGCAACAATGGAAATGTGTTGGATAGACTAAGGTAGATGATTTTTCTTGAGTCTATCATGTAAAAGGCTTGCAAATATGGCTGAGATTAAGGTAGAAGTATAAAATATAATTAAGACTTTCAAGAAATCTTTGCAATTGCTTGTTATGAAGGATTTGATATGGGACTTGTCACCATTGACTTTCCATGGAAATAATTGTTAAGGATGAATCCAACTTTAACTTAGTTTTTTTAGTAATCATTTTTTTTTATAATTATTATTTATTTTATAAAAAAAATAACATAATGTATATTAGTCTCCGCAATTTTGACTATGAACTTTTAGAAATAATAGAAATACTCATAATTATAACTACTTTATAATTTTATTTATAAAGTATTTATGTTTCAAAAATTTTATATTTACCTAGGTTCCTTAATCAAACTTAAATAATTATTATTATAAATAAAAATATATATTTTAGCATAAATAAAGTCAATATTACATATAATCACTCCATTAACTATAGGATATATATACTAGCAATAATAAGTACTGATTAATGAGTAATGATTCATACCAGAAAACATGAATCACGAATAAAAGATAATAGCAATCTGTTTCTTATTCAAGATTTTTCATGATAAAAAATTTGTGGTTCGTGACATCAGCTTTTACTAATTGGATAAAGATCCTGGGCCGATGAAGAGGAAGAAGCAGTCCATGGTCCCTCTGATGACTTCACGAGGGACGGAGTTTCACTTAAACTTCCATTGACAGAAGATTGAGCAAACTTGTTATGTAAGGCCGTGGCATACCCTGATGGATCACCCAATGTGCTTGGAACCATGACCAGTTCCTCGACATCAGTTTTTCCTTCAAGCATGCTCACTACTGTAGACATTGTAGGTCTAAGTGCTGGAGACTGATTTGTGCATAGCAGGGCTACATTGATCATTCTAACCACTTCTTTCTTGTTGAATTCAGACCCCAATCTTGGATCAACCATCTCCATTATGTCCCCATTTTTTTGTAAATATAGAGCCTGAAATAACCAAAAAAAAATTAGATATATATCTGACTAAGAGTAAACATGAACAGACAATTAAGAGACTAAATGGGCATAACTCACCCTATCGAGAAGGCATACAAAATTTTCATCCCTCCTAAATTTGACGTTGTTCATCCCAGAAACAATTTCCAATGCTACAACACCAAAGCTGTATACATCTGCCTTGTAAGTTAAGTAACCATATAATGCATATTCCGGTGCCATGTATCCCCTGCACAGAAAGAATAACTCAGAGACATTTTACTAGTTTGCTTCTCTAAAACATGTAAAAAATGCTAAATGTCTATTGTTTGTTTTTGTTTTTGATAGGATTTCGAACCCTGGATGATAATGTGAATAGTATATTCGTTTACCATTATATGGTTACTAGATAGGGCATAACTTACCCTATCTAGTAACCATATAATGCATATTCACTAAAACCTCTCCAAGGGTTAGTCTTAGAGGAACACAGCCATAGATGGGGAAACCCTGATCCATGAGAACCCTGCGGTGTGTGATTTGAACCCTAGATGCCTGCCTACCACATATTTTTAAGCTAACCCCTTCCATCGGCACTTGAGCCCAGTTACAGCATCATACTGTTTAAGACTAAAAGCTATCTTAGATAAATGACAATACTTGTGTGTTTTCCTTACAGTTTGTTAATGTCTTCTTTTCAGGATTTTTCATGTGTTAATATCAGAAACTCACATTGTTCCAGCAACTCTGGTGTCGATGTGGGTGTTGTCCTCGTCATCAAGCTTGGCCATTCCAAAATCAGATATCTTGGCGTTCATGTCCTTGTCAAGAAGGATATTGGTACCTTTTATGTCTCTATGAACAATTTTGAGTGTCGACTCCTCATGCAGGAAAACCAGACCTTTCGCTATACTTACACATATCCTCTGCCTTGTACGCCAGTCTAGCTTCGTTGCCTTGATTTCCTTTGTCCCTGTAATCATCATGCATAAACCAACCCATCAGTTTCTTCCACACTAATTCTATCTATATGCCATTTAAAGAACTTGTTTTCTTTCTCATTACTTTACATAAGATACTATGGGGAAGTGATCAGAGGCCTACCGAACAAAACATGCGCAAGGCTATTGTTTTCCATGTATTCATATACCAGCAACAATTGCTTCCCCTCAATGCAACATCCATACAATCTAACAAGATTTGGGTGTTGCAAAGCAGAAATCATGCCAATTTCGTTCACAAACTCACGATTCCCCTGTTTCGATTTCGCTGAAAGCTGCTTAACCGCAATCTGAGTGCCATCTGATAGTACTCCCTGCAATATGAGAATAATTTTAGACAAAGAAAATAAGTTCACATGGCCATTCCGTGCTGATTTGATAAGAAAAAAAGAAATAATATAGTAGATAAGTAGCTGAATGAAAACAAAAATCTGTACTATACTTTGTAGACGCAGCCAAAACCACCTTCTCCAAGTTTGTTTACTGGATCAAAGTCATTCGTTGCGGCTTTGATTTGTCTGAAGGTGAAGATACCAGTTAGCAGATCTAACCCAACAAGTTCTGCCCAATGAACAAAGATATATGTATTATTAGATGTTCAGCATGAATGATTTATCAAAGGAAGAACACAGATTGCTAATTCCCATTGAAAAAACCATTCTTAATGAGTAATATAAAACCATTCCTTGAGCTTTGCCAAACGACTTAAACCTTTGGATTGAGATAATTCTGTGACAAATGTATGCATTCATGGATAGACATACAGCAAATAAGATGCAGAAACTTGCTTATTGCCGTGTTATTACAGTGAGTGGATTCCTCACTAGAATTTGCAGAATCAAATAAATGTATCAACTGTACCTCGATCCCTCGATTTCCTTCCTCTCAAATAACCTTTCCACCAGAGAGTGGATAGAAGTATGATAATGAGGAATAATGGCAAAACCACAGCTCCAGCGACAATGAATCTCTTCCTCCTGCCTTTATCAGGTGGCTTGAAGCCTAGGCAGAAATAGAATTGCAGCAACAGCAAGTATTGTCAGATCACAGTAATAATTATTCCTTCATTATTATGCCATTCCATTATATGTCAACCTACCAGATTCCACATCAATGGCTGATATTAGAGGACCATATATTCCTTTCTTGGGAGACATTGTTGTTCCTTTCCCAGCCCAATGAAGGCGGATCTCTAAAGCTCCATTGGTTACATTTGCTGTATAATTATGAATGTATACCTCATCCACCCCTCCCGCTGCCTTAACTATATCAAAATCCTTCAGCACAACAATGTCCTGCGAGAACAATTCTTCAATTAAGCTGTCACCGATTGCATAAGGAATGAATCTATGATCTTTTAATTAATAGATACCTGAATATAAACATCAAATATCCGTCTTCCTAGACTGTAGTAGGATCTGTTATCCCTCATTACTATCTCTGCAAAGTGCAGCTTGATTGTGTAATTCCCATTTACCAGACAGGGAACGTGGTATGTGAGAGACAAAGGCGTGAGGCGTGCATTTGTGTACAATACAGAGTTGTCCATTCTGAGCATGGACTTGTTTTGTGCTATGTAGTTATCCAATGAAGCAGGAACATCCCAGAAATGTCCTGTGGTACTTGTTTGCCAATCCTCTCTTTTGAACGCATATTTTGCTGCACCTCCTGGCTCATCATCTGCTTCGTAGATGGTGTTTCCAATGGTGGCTTCTGGTCCCCCACAATTAATGTGCACTGAATATCGCTCTATACATAGAAATAAAAATGTTCGTGGCCACCGATATGATTAAGCAAATTGTAACACAAGAAATGTTAGGATAAAACTGTCAGATAAAGAGATTAAATCGCAGAAAACAGAACAGAAACAATCAAACACATAAACAAATTAAGATTTTGTGATGCAGGAGCATCTTTTTCCTCTTGGAGTGGATACCGTGGTGGCACCCATGATGTGACGGCTGTGTCAGGGGTCTACGATGGTGTGGCCCAAACATAAAAGGACCTTTGGATTTATGACTGAGACACTATCAGCTACAACTATAGGAATAAATTTGTCCGCCAACATTATTCTAGGATTTTGGGATAAGCTAGTAGTTTATTCCTAAACCAGTTGGATGTCTTAGATTCGATTTCTTACCACAGGTGAATGATGCAGAGCATTCTCAATGGGGCGGCCCATTCACACAGAAGGACTACCGTGTTTATGACTGAGATTCTATGATCCAATGAATAAAGGGATAAATTTATAGTCTAGGCTAACAGGTTGTTCCTGCATCATTTTTCTGTCTAATTCCAGGTGAAATGTAGAAGTGGATAGCTTTACAAATTAAGAGTACCTTCTGAACAAGCACTCAGGCACTCAACAGGTTTCCTGGAAAGATTGGCAAGAAAGAATCATTAGTTTATAAATGACAGAGAAGAAAATAAAATGATCTACGTTTTAGATATTTATCAAAGTTGAAGCTTACGAATAGTTCCCTCCCCGAGTACTTTTGAACAGATTTCTGGCAAACCAACAGAAGAGTAAAGTTTTGCAGGTTATGAAGTGAATGGTGATGTAAAATGTAGCAGACTTTCAAAATCAAAGGTAAGGCAAGGAAAATGAAATCAATCTTACAGTGTATCTCTACATTTTGCTTCCGAAGTAAAATTGTTGTATGAAAGATCGAGTTCACTGAACACAAAGATAGATTCCTTAAACATTCAGACAGTATTTCTGAAATTTTTAGAAAATTGCACGCACATGTTATAGACAGACACTTGGAAGATATTGCAGTTGGGTAGCTTTTGGTTATTATCTCAAGATAGAAGCGATGGGGATAGTTGGGACAGAAGAGACGTGTATTTCCTGTTCTTAAAAGTTAGAAATTCAATCCACAGTTGTCTCGGAGATAGATTTATTTTTATATCTTCATATGTGTCACTGCAACAAACACATTTTTGTTGCTAATATATTTTTCTCTTCTATCTTAGGACACTAATCAAATGAAACCTTGGAGATAGTTTGATCATTCATGCACTGAAAACTATCTGAAAACTGGGAAGGATAAACTGTTATCTGCTTCTCATCAGTATAGCTCTTCAAAGACTAGGACATATTATTAAACCTACAGCACGCATCTGTTATAGGATAAGGGAAACCTAAAGTTAATGGATAAAATATATATATTACAAACTAAAATCTCAAAAAAAAAAAAAAATTGAGAGAAAAAACATACTAGCGATAGCTTCTTTGGTTGAACCAATCTGGGATGGGCCCTGTAAACATGTTCCATGTAAGATACCTATGCAGAAAGTAAGAATTGTCATTTGGTTGAACATTTGTCCAAGGCTATCATTGTAAAAGACTGTTTGGAGGACAAGTTTATCATCATAATTGCTGTACTCTACCATGAGAATAACTTGAAAAAAGGATTGAGCCATCGGGCCAGTTCGGGTCAACAATTTTATTAAAACAAATTAATTTTGTTCCATTCTTTTCACAAGATATTGACCCGGTCGGGTTTGGACAGGGTTTGGCTAGGTTGAATAGGTTTGGCAGTTCAATGTCTTGTATGGTTCAACTGGAATCTCGGCCCTAGCCAGGCTCCGAGTCCTAGATTTTCCGGGTCAACTTGCGGTCTAGGTTTACTAACCATGCTTATCATATGGAAAACATTAATTTCAGAAGGTAATATGATATAGTATACTAACATTTTCTCCAAGCTTTGTAGGGCATCATAATTTGTTGGAAGAGAACCATTTAATCTGTTGAAACTGAGATCCCTGTTTTCGAAAAGAAGGGAAAAAAAAGAGAGGATAGACCACGGTTCATAATGCATTTTGAAAGTTATTTACAAATAATAATGTAGCTGCAATCTGAAGACAGCAGCTGTAAGAATCCATGAGATTCACACTTCAATCTTCATGTAGATGAATGACAGAATGGATGATGTATAAGGAATAGAGTAAATTACAAAATTTTCAGTTGTGCCATTCTGGTCAAATTTATGGAAAAATTTCCTGAAAAGTTGCAATTGCTCAGCAGCCTGCAATATACATTAATTTCATGTAAGCTAAATATATATGCTGTGTTGTAAATTAAATATGATCCTGACATGAGAGTGTCAGCTGCAGGAATAACTCACAGATACTTAATGCCTGCTATAGATTAAAGTTGTAACTGAGACAATAAATTTAAAACAAATATCTTACAGATCAGTTAGATTACTCAAGAGAGATATGCTTGAAGGAATGGGTCCAGTGAAACCACCAGCTTGGATCTCTCTGTTAATACAAAATTAAAAGGGGATTAAGGTTCTGCTTCAGTGATGAGATTCGGAGCTTGTGGTAGAAACTAGCACATACAATGTATCAAGTTGTTTCCAGCTCTGAATAAAATCAGGTATTCTTCCAGTGAAGTTATTGCTGCTAAGCCTTCTGCATTCCCCGAACGGAAAACACAGAATCATGAAACTTGGAGAGTAAAGAGATGCATCTGTAATATCAAATACTGCAACTAATGAGTTTGATACACAATAACCATGAGAAATGAGAACCTACAGTTCCTTCAATCCGGTAAGATTAGTCAGAGCCGAGGGTAACTCTCCAGTGAGATAATTGGCACTGAGAGTTCTGCAATCACAAAAGGAGAAAAACACTTAGCATTCAATAATCAGTTAGGACTTAATTTCTAATACAAAAGCTTGAATGAACTGACAGATTCTCCAGGTTAACCAAGCCTCCAAGCTCAGGGGGAACAGTTCCGGAAAACATATTGTCCTGAATGTTCCTGCATAAATGCCAACTCTCAGGATTACTCCTGACTAAACAATTGAACAGATTTAAATATAAAATTAAAAGACAAGAAATTGACTAGTAGAAAAATGCATACAATGATCTAAGTGTGGTAATATTTCCCAGATAGCTAGGAATTTTTCCTGTCAACAGACTCACGCCGATAGACCTGTTGTTTATACAATCTATTAATTATGAGTAAGCAATTCCTTGGCTAGAAAACATGAATGCAGTATTTTCTTACAATAATTCCAGCTTGGTATTAGCCCATTCAGATGGTATATTGCCACTCAGGTAGTTGGCCCAGAGATCTCTGCAGAGCCGATAGAGTTCTAATAAAATTGAATCATACAATACAAATTCATGGTGCTCAATCTGTAGAAATGTAGTAATTTGAAGCACTGCTTACAGATGTTTAAGGTGTGGTAGTTTCTCGATATCCTTTGGGATATCTGCATTGCGAGAACACATGGACCCATCAACTCCTCAATACTTTCAACCATTGCAAATCAACAATCATATGTCAAGAAAATACAAGACAGAACTCCTCAAAGCTTTTCTTCGAATGATTTTAAACTCTTAAGCCTAAACTTCTGACAAATGGACCATTTTCTTCGCTGAAGATCATTTCTTTGCTATTCACTACATGTTTAGCTTGATTTTATATAATTTTACTGCTAATGAATTGCATCTGAATTTCTCAAAATAAAATTCAACTAACGAATTGGGTTTATGAGGAGATTTAATCCACCACAAATAGTCCTCCACTGTATTATTTTCCGGTGCTACGGATTATTTTTTTAGCATAAAAAATTATTTAAGCATTATTAATATGTTTTCTAATAAAAAAATTATTTTTTAACTTGAAATATAATGCATATTAAATGACATATTTTCTAAATATTTATTTGGTAATATATTGGATGATATTTTTTAAAAAATTAAAATAATAACATATTGAATCGATCATAATTAACTAGTCAAGTTTGTGACCGAGGATCATGACGTTTACCTTATAAAAAAAATTAAAATAAATTATGAAGATAAATTACTAATCAACCAAATATTATTGAAGGATAAAATAGAAAAAAAAAAGAACAAAACAAAGCTACCCAAGTCAACCACGATCAACCTCCAAACGCACAATTCGAGTCATGAGATCGGGATAATAAAAAAAATTAAAAAAAATATGAAGATCAATTTATAACCAACCCAATGTTGAAGGTTGAAATTGTACAAAAATCAATTAAAAATAACAAAAAAAAACCTAAATTAACCCTAGCTAACCTATTAAACTTGTAACCTAGGACAAGAGACAAAATAAGTTCACAAAAAACAAATAAAAAAAATTACAAAACTCCATTTCCAATAGATCTAATGTTGAAAGTTGAAATCAAGAAAAAAAATCCAAATCATTTAGACCAAAATAACTTAACAGAAATCAAATTGAAAAAAACTACAAAACTCGATTTTCAAAAAGCCTAATAATGGAGGATAAAATTTAAAAACAAATCAGTTGTAGATGAGTAAAATGAAAAAGAAATAACATTATAGAAATTAAATAAAAAAAATAACTAAGCCCAATAAAAAAAATATTAAATTAAAAAAGAACAAAAAAATTAAAAAAGTAAATTCGGGTTAATCTATTAAACCTGCAACTTGAATTATGAAATTAAGATAAATTTATAAAAAAATAAAAATGCTACTATCAACATATTTAATATTGAAATCGAGAAAAAAAATTAAATCCATGATATCAATATATAACTAATAAAAAGAATTGAGGAAAATTATTAAATATAATTCCTAAAACAATCTAATATTAAAAAATAATTTTAAAAAAACTAAATAAAAATATATATTAAATTATTGAAAAGTGAAATGAAAAAAAAAATTACGAGCGTGACTACTTAGCCACACATTTAGTATTTTGTTAATTCCTTCAACTAGCCCCATCAGAATCCTTCGTACCTCAAAATTTAACTGAAAACAAAAGCATGGAGTGGTAAGTGAAGAAATATACATGGCTACAACGTGGCACGTTCCCCCAGGAAATTAGCACTTGCAAACAACTTTATTTTCAGCATCTGGCTTTAGAGGTAACTTTGTATTATTGCACAGTTTCATATTGCGATTCCAGCCTCTTTTGCCCAGTTGTGTTGCTACTTCAAGCAAGGCTTCCACTGCATAAATCAAAATTAAATCAAAAAAAGTATGCAAAAAACACAGAATCTGCTAAAACCTCACTGCAAGATGCAATTAGTAACATGGTTACAGAATTAATTCGGCAATACAATCAAATTTGATGACTGTATTATTGAACGGTATATGACGCAGTGAGGACTTTGCAGATAAAAAAACTCCTGCTAGAAGGCATTACAACTGCATGTCTTCCTCTAAACATTAAAGAATCTGCCCATCTGAACCAAATTAAAAATATATATATATATGTACCTTCATCAGGAGCAGGGCTCACATCTTGGGCCTCCAAGTTAATTGCTCCCATGCAAAACATTAGTAACATAAGCACAAGTAAGCTAGACGTGATTCTCAAGATATCAGAGAGTGCAGGAGCCATCTTCCTTCGTCTGCAATCCACTTTAAGAGTTAATATATAGGCTGCCTGAAGAAAGCTTAAAGTAATGAAATGGTCATTTTCAATGATCAAATCATTGAATGATTGAAATGGGTTGTTTTTGTTTTTTTCAACTTTTTTGAATAGTAAAATTACCCCTCCACTAAAAAAAATTGACCCGCTGGGCAAGGATATTTATGCTTTAATGTGTTTTACAAAATTATAAAATGACTTTTATGCCTTTAGAATCCGAAAAAAAAGGGCGAGTATTCAGGGGTGTTTTTGTCTTTTCATATGAGTATTTTTATTAATACAAGAATCATGAAGGATGTTTTGGACTTTTTGTTATAAATAATTAATTTTTAAATCAAAAGGCCGTAGTTGTCAGGTTTTCACGCATGGGCGCATGAGAGACACTCGTGCTTTTTGGGCGGCTCGTGTTGCTTCTCCTAGTGGCCAAATTTGTTGTTCTGCCATGTTATTGGAATCGCCACCTTGCCCAGCTTTAATTTTCTCTTGATGCGGCGCGTGATAACGATTTGTTATTGGTGATCATTTCTTTTTCTTTCTTCAATCTTTTCTCTCTCTTCCAGATAAACTGCATGTTTTTTCTTTTTTTTTTTAATTTTAGTCCTTATGTTTTTTGTTTTTTATTCTCATCCTTGGCCCTTAAATTACAATTTTTTATGTTATTTTTTCTAATTCGGTCATTATTCTTTTGATTTCTAATTTTTTTTCTTGCTCTTTTTGTTAAAGTTTTGTTGTTTTTATCCTTCAATCAAAGTTTATGTTTTTTTTTTTTTTAATTTAGCCCTTACTCTTTTGATTTCTTTTTCCTTTTGTTAAAGTGTTTTTTCTTTTCAATTTAACCCTCCAATTAATTTTTTTTATTTTCACGCTCATTATTTTAATTACAATTTTTTGTTTGATTTATTTTTTTCCCCAGTTTCATCCTTCAGTGTTTGATTTGTTGGGGATTGAGTTTCGTGGTTTTTCTATTTGTCGTGCTTCTGATATGATAACATGGATCACGAGTTTTAAGAGTTGACATTACTAAGGATTCTTTTTTTCTCATTTTCTCTTATGATTTTATCATTCTGCATTTTTTTTTAAAAGATTGATTTTGTGGTTATTTTTAATTTATTTTCTTTTGGTTTATCTTGATCTCATGGCTTAAGTCATGGGGTTTGCAAGTCTTTTTCGAATAGAGGTGTTTTTTTAAAAAAAAATGTTTTGTTTTATATTTATTTTTTTAAGAATTGTTTTCCTTTTTTTATATAGATAAGTTTTATTTTATAAAAAAATATTTATTTTACAAAAATATTTTTGATATGTTCGGCCTTGCATTGTATTTTTTTTCCCTTTCCTTGCATTGTATTTTATTGATTTTAATAAATAAATTTAGTATATACAAACAGACAAATATTTTATTTTGCAAAATTAAATATCTTGATCTATATTCATCACTTGATTTTTTTAATTTCTCCTTTAGTTATTGTTAATGATTTATTTTATTTATTTACATTGATAATTTTCAATTTATTTAATTAGATATCTAGATAAAAAATTTTATTTACACTTTGAATTTTTTTGTATAAAAATATGTTAAAATAGCTGTATATCCAGATTAAAAAAAATATATATATAACTTGCTGCAGAGTACCGAGTACAGGTCAAATATTTAGTAAATAGACAAGCACACACGAAAATACACCCTTGTCTGTGCTAGACGACTTGTGCCCTTCCATTTTCTCTCTTCGTCAACGGGAAGATTGGTAGGTCAAAAAATAATAATAAATATCATTGGGAAATTGGAGAGGAAGAATCCGAACTAAGAAATACGAATTTTACGTTCACATATTCATTTTAATTCTTTGAATCCACAAAACCATCGAAGAGACTGACTGGTAGTTTCTTAAAATGATGGTATATCAACGTTTTATTAGGTATTGTTTTGTTATTTTGCTAAGATAATTGAAACAAAAACAATGAAGCTAAAAATATATTTAGTTGAAGTAAAAAAGATAAAGATATAAAAATAATTTTAAAATGAATTTTTGTATTTTTAAAACATGAGATAGAGATGATATATTTTTAAAAACAATATTTTTTATTTTTTATTCCTAAAATATTTTTATAAAAAAACTTTCAATATTTTTATTAAATTAAAACATGTAAAAATAAAAATAATTATCATCATAGTTTTAAAACCTGACTCAGGTGTCAACCAAAGGTAAAGTCCAAGTCACAGGTCAAGAGAATCAACCCTAGATAACTTGAGTCAATATAAAAATAAAATTAGTTATTATTATAATTTTAAAATCCAACATGGGAGTCGACTCGGGACAAGGCTTGAGTCATGGGTCAGGAGGATCAATTCATGTTGACCTGAGTTAATATAAAGATAAAAGTAGTTATTATTATAGTTTTCAAAACTAACTTGGGGGTTGACTAGGCAAGGCTTGGAGGGTCAACCAAGTTTAACCTAAGTCAATGCATGAATAAAAGTAATTATCATCATAGTTTTAAATTCTGACTTGTAGATATGACGATTTAATTCGAACCAAATGGATATCAATTCAGCTTGACCTGAATGTGTGGATATTTGTTAGATAGTTACCGTACTCAATGGATAATGGGTAGGGTATAGATATTTTCAAACCCAACCCGAAATTCACCCAAAAATATTAACCTAAAATATATATTTATAATTGTCGAACATTTAGATTTTTTTAATACAATAAAATATATTCATATCTCAATATTGGCATAAAACTCATAAATATGTATAATATTATAATTTACTAGGTAGATACTTCATATACATATATATAAACTATATTTTTATAGAATAATAAGTAATAATAGATAATGAATAACCATATGGATACTCAAGACTCGATGGATTATTTATGAATATCTAAATTTTTTATTTGATAAATATTAGGTAGAGTATGAATATCTAAATTTTTTACCTGATAAATATTGGGTATGGTATGGATATTCAGAAATCTAACCTGCAGATACCCATATTTATCCCTACCGACTCGAGAGTCGACTTGAGGCAAAGTCAAAGTCACATACTGGGAGGGTCAACTCAGATTGACCCTAAAAAAAATTCAAAAAAGAATCAAAGCAACCTTTTTTTTAACAAAATAAATTCAAAAGTAATTAGTCAATGGGGTTTTTACTGACTTAGGTCAGTTTAATTATTCCTCTATTTTTTTTAAACTCGGATCGTTCAGGCCTCACTGTGTTAGTTTCTTAAAAAGATGGTATATCTACGTGTTATTTTTGTCAAAAAATCATCTCAACCCAATAACTTAAGCTTTTAGATAAGGTTGCAAGATATAATTTATATTATTCTCTAATACACCGCCTCAAGTGAAAGCTCATTGGGCTTCAAACTTACACAGGCTCATAATACTTTGTGCTTAATTTTTATCAAATAAATAAGAATGATGAGATTCGAACTAGTAACTACTTAATTATCAAGCTTAAGCTGTTAAATGAGAATGATAAAATACGAACTCTTGATCATTTAGGGTCGTGTATTCGATCTATGCACATCGTGTATCCCTTTTGTTTCTTTGATTAAACTATCCACTTAACAAGTCATCCAATCCAGGAAGGTAGTGTTTATTTTTGCAATCAAGTAATATTTAGCAATGTATCAATGACTTGATCGAATAGATAAACCTAGTTTGTTTTTTTTTTTAAAAAAATTCCAAATCAGTTATGATTTAAGAATTAAAAAAGGATAATTTTTAAGAAAAAACCTTATACTTATAATTATATAATTGAATTAAAATAAATTTACTGAACTTATCATGAGTTTAGCGGTATCAAGCCATGTCAAATAATCATCCCTAATTATTATGTGTTATGATCACCGCTTGCTTTACCATGTCGATCTCAGTACTTGATAATCCCTTTCTCTGCCACGTACATCACGAGCTTACCTCAAATATTCATTTTCTGGACAAGCTTATCTCAAGATATTCAATGGCATGCATTGTCTAGTAGATAGGTGGCCTGCAGCGAAATTCTCTGTGTGGTGCTTTCAGGCTGACAATGGTTGGACCGCAGCCTGTAAACGCTTGGTAACAAATAAACACAATTTATTTTTGGTGGAGTCCAATCTAATTCATGTTTACAACACACGTTTCGCCAAAACAGCTCTGGCTATTTTTCTTCTTTATTTTTTATTTTTTTAAATAAACAATGTGAGTAAATTTTAATTTACTCACACTGTTCATATAAATAGTTTTAGTTTTTTTATAAAAAAACAGTACGAGTGAATTATAAATTTACTCGCACTCGCACTGTTAATTTTTTAAAGTGAACAATGCGACTGAATTTTAATTCATTGAATAAGATTTTTTTTTAAAGAACAGTGCAGTGAATTATAAATTCACTCGCACCTCGCACTATTCATTTTTTAAAGTGAATTGTTTTTTTAAAAAAAAACTGTTTTAGAGTGAATAAAGTGAGAAAAAAAAATTTTCCTAAAAAACTAGTGTAGTGTGAATTAAATTCACTATCACTGTAATCTCAATTTTATTCCTGATAATATTTTATTTAATTTTATTGCACTCTTAAAAAATTATGGAAACTGTAATTCTTGTCGAATAAATTTTGTACGTAATGAAATTGTAGATGATTTAATGGAATAATAAAAAATATTTTATATAAAGTATTATTTATTTCATGATGTAATAATAGTAATTAAATCTACACTATTTAAATTTAAAACCATTAATATTAATATATATATATATATATATATTATATTTTTTAATTGTGTTTTATTCGAAAAATTAGAAGGAGATCGTTTAATGACGTAGCATTTGCAGAATTTGATTGCAATCCCAATTTTGTTCTTGATGATATTTTTATTTGATGTTGTTGCGCGCTTAAGAAACCATGAAAAATATACTCCTTATTGGATAGATTTCGTACGTGATGAAATTGCATGTAGTTTAATGAAATAATAAAAAATATTTGATATCAATATTATTTATTTCATGATGTAATAATAGTAGTTAAATCTATAATATTTAAATTAAAAACCATCAATATATATATATATATATATTGTAAACCTCAATTTGAAAAGTATTCTTTTAACCAAATACATTAAATTATTTTTTATTCAAATTCAATTTCAACTACAGCTTTAACCAAACATATATTTTTCCAAACCAACTTTAACTAAAAATATTTTTTATAAAATAATTTTTTTCAGATCATAATAATTATCACAATATCAAACACATGGCTGGAGATCAGTGGTCTATAACAGTTTACCATGTCGATCTCAGTACTTGATAATCCCTTTCTCTGCCACGTACATCACGAGCTTACCTCAAATATTCATTTTCTGAACAAGCTTATCTCAAGATATTCAATGGCATACATTGTATAGTAGATAGGTGGCCTGCACCGAAATTCTGTGTGGTGCTTTCACTATGAAGGCTGACAATGGTGGGGCTGTATGGCTGGCGATCAGTGATCTATGACAGTTTTTCTGTTTTGTATTTTGATAATTGTTTTACTATATTACCCATTCAAATCTAGTAGTGATCTACGCTGGGCAATTATTCATTAGGGGTTCTCTTGGGATTTAGATGCATGGCATTCATAGTTAATTGCTATAAATTATATTTTAAAATTTTATTTAATAGTTTAAGCTATTATATTAAATTTATTCTTTAACATATTAATTCTTTAACATAGTATTATAATTTTAATAATAAAGCGATCACAAGTTTGAATTTCATCATTTCTATTTATTTCATAAAAGTTAATCATAAGCTATTATGAACCTGTGTAAATTTCAAATTTAAAAAAACTTTTACTTAAAGGGTATGTTAGAGAACAATATAAATTATGTATTGGGACCTCATCTAACCGTTTAAGTTATTGAGTTGAATTTGTTCTTTGATATTAATTAAAGTATATAGATGAAATGATTAAGTATACGATAACATTATGGTTCTTTTAGGATTTAGATGCATAACATTCAAAGTTAATTATTAGAAAATAATATAAATTATATTTTAAAATTTTATTTAATAGCTTAAGCTATATATTAGGTTGAATTAATTCTATGATATGGTATCAGAGCTTTGATGATCAAGCAGTCACGGGTTTAAATCTCATAATCTTTATTTATTTGATAAAAAATAAGCACAAGATAGTATGAGTCCGTGTGTAAGTTTCAAGCTCAAATTAAGGGCTTTCACTTGAAGGGATGTGTGAGAATAATATAAATCATATCTTGAAACATCACCTAACAACTTAAGTTATTTAATAAAAATTAAGTATAAAGAAGTGTGAACATGTGTAAGTTTCAAGTTCAAATGACTTTCAATTGAGGGGATGTGTGAGAATAATATAAATCATATCTTGAGACATTACCTAACAACGTAAGTTATTTGATAAAAATTAAGCACCAGATAGTATGAGTATGTATAAGTTTCAATCTTAAATGGTTTTCACTTAAGGGGATATGTTAGAGATTAATATAAATCATATCTTGAGATATCACCTAACAACCTAAGTTATTAATGAGTTAAATCGGTTCTTTGACATTAATTGACATATATAGATGAAATAGTTTAGTTTACAATGGAGAAGAAGGAGATGAGGAGATTTTAATTTAATTTATTTAGTTCTTTTTATCATGGATTTGAAAATAAGAAAATAAACCCTAGTGTAAAAAACTAAAGGACTTGGAACTTGGAAGAAGAAGATGCTAAAATCACTACAACATTATCCAGTTTTACCGACGGACTAATTCCGTCGGTGACAGCAATGAACTCCATCGGTAAAAATAATACCAACGGAGTCACCGACGGATCACGTCCGTCGGTATAACAGTCGTTAGTATATCCCATTTCCATCGCTAATAAAAAAAACCACCCATCGATGGAAACACCGACGGAAATACAGACGGATACGCGCGCGCCAAAAAAAAGTTTCCCGCGGGAACATTACCGACGAAATAACTCCGTCGGTAATTTCAAGGGTAATTACTGACGGCATTACCGACGGACAACCCGTCGGTAAGGATGGCATGGCTTGTAATTTTTGTTGCAACTCTCTGTGTAATACCGACATATATTATCCGTCGGTAATGCCATTGGTATATAATTACCGACGGATACTATCCGTCGGCAATCCGTCGGTGAATGTGGCAAAATCACGTAATTTTTTTGCAACTCTCTGTTAAATGCCGACGGATATTATCCGTCGATATATCCATCGGTACTGATTTAAAATATATAAAAAAATAATTTATTAATTGTAAAAAAACCTTAATAAACAAATAAAAATGCATTAAACATTAAAAATGTAAAAGTAATAATATTCATTACAAATTTAATGTGTTTAAAAAACAAAATTAAACTAGAATAGCGACGGAGCTGGAGGAGGA